>ERZ859894.98-NODE-98-length-63586-cov-2.533834_pt1 | contig 63586 bp, 42 predicted proteins | sample MGYA00510117_ERZ859894 | MGnify/ENA primary metagenome ERZ859894 (study PRJEB30046, sample SAMN00715164) | human gut metagenome | study: EMG produced TPA metagenomics assembly of the A metagenome-wide association study of gut microbiota in type 2... | reverse complement strand
CAGTGCACACCAAGGGGATAAGGAAGCAAGAGATACGCTGGTAGAGAAAAATACGGGGCTGGTGCATAGTATCGTAAAACGATTTTTAAATCGTGGAGTGGAGATGGAGGATTTATTTCAAATCGGAACGATTGGGCTATTAAAAGCCATTGATAAATTTGACTGTTCGTTTGATGTGAAATTTTCTACTTATGCAGTTCCAATAGAGTACGATAAAGGAAATGACCGGAAAAGCCTTAAAATAAGGGATTTCTGATAAAGGCATTGGATAAAAAAACAGTGCTGTCAGATGTACATTTCGATATCTTATGTTGAAATAACAGTATAGATAAGATATTGAAAATAATTCGGAATTGTTTCTGATAGGAACCTTCTTGAATGAGATGATGACCATTCAAAGGAGGTTTTTTTATGGCAAGAATTATGACAAGAAGAAAAGCCATACCCAAGGCAATCGAATTACTGCAATGTCTGCCACAGACGGAGGAAGTTGTGGAAGTGATACAGGCACTAAAAAAATATTCTTCCACGCCATTGGATAGATGGGATGCAGCCAGTGTATATGAAGCATTAGATGAATGGACAGAATCTCATAATGGTATACCACCGAGAATAAAAGAGTGTGACAGCCATAAAGAGCTACCAAGCCATATGGTCTTTGAAAAGCTTTTTGGAAAAACAGCCAGAGAATTTCTAAATGATTATTATGGTGAGATGGAATACGTAAGGATTGGACGTCATGGAACAAGGTGTGTGGATGATCAATATGATTTTTTGGAAATATTTAAAAACGAATTTGAACGGATACAACCGGCAACGTCAAAAATATATGATGCTTGTAGAAATCCAGAAACACCATCATGGGGAACGATTGCAAGAAGATGTAAAGTGTCTTCCTGGTCAGAGTTGGTTACACTGTCCGGTGTAGAAGCGAATTGCATTAGAAGAAGATATGACACATATAATATTAGAAATAAGTTGAGCGTTTCACAAAAAACGAATTTGGAAACGGATTTGACAGCACACGAACAGCAGGAAGAAAAAGAAAGATTTGAGGCATTGCTGATAAAGACGCATGATTTAACATTGCAGGCTGAAAATCAGAAAAAGGCAGAAAAAGCAGTTTCAAAACATACATTACGAATCGGGAGGAAATAGAGATGGCAAAAGTTATAGCAATAGTCAATCAAAAAGGTGGTGTCGCAAAGTCAACTTCCTGTGTGAATTTAGGAATCGGATTGGTAAAAAAAGGATATAAAGTTCTGGCAATAGATTTTGATCCACAGGGAAGTTTAACAGAAAGTCTTGGATATCAGAATCCAGATGAATTAGAAATAACAGTAGCGACAATTCTTCATTGTGAAATGAATGGTCTTGAATTACCAGAAGGATATGGAATTCTTCACCATGAAGAGGGAATAGACATTCTTCCGGCAAATATTGAACTGTCTGGGGTAGAAGTTAGTCTGGTAAATGTTATGAGCAGAGAATATGTGTTAAAACAGTTTATCAAGACAATTTCGCCAGAATATGATTATATCCTGATTGATAATATGCCATCGCTAGGAATGCTTACTGTAAATGCTCTTGCAGCAGCTGATTCGGTTATCATTCCGGTTATGGCACATTATCTTCCTGTTAAAGGATTGGAACAGTTGATGCAGACCATATATAAAGTTAGAAAGCAGATAAATCGAAAGCTTCAGATTGACGGAATCTTACTTACCATGGTAGATCGAAGAACGAATTTTTCAAAAGAGATTATAGAGTTGCTTCATGATAATTATGGCGAATATATCAATATTTTCAAGACTGCAATCCCGTTTTCGATAAGGGCAGCAGAGACGAGTGCTGAGGGAGTAAGTATTTATAAACACGATCCGAAAGGTCGTGTTGCCGAAGCTTATAAAAAATTGGTAGAGGAGGTGATTGGTGATGGCAGTGAAAGAAAGTAGTGCTTCAAAGATAAAATTCAAAGGGGTAGATGCATTATTCGGATTGTCAGAGGAGCAGGAGTGTGTGCGAGAAATTCCGCTGGACGAGTTGGATACATTCAAGAATCATCCGTTTAAAGTGTTTAGGGATGATAAAATGGAGGAAATGATTGAAAGTATTTCAGAATATGGAGTTCTTGTGCCAGGAATTGCAAGACCTTCAAATTCAGGGGAAAAGGATTATGAATTAGTTGTGGGACACAGAAGAAAATATGCTTGCAGGGAATTAGGACTGAAAACAATGCCGGTCATTATCAGAGATATGTCTGATGATGAAGCAACTGTGGTTATGGTCGATTCCAACATTCAAAGAGAAAATCTGCTATATAGTGAGAAGGCATTTGCATACCGCATGAAGTATGAAGCATTGAAACGTCAGGGTAGACGGACTGATTTAACTTTGGTCCAAGTTGAACCAAAGTTGAAAAAAAGATGGGCAGCTGAGATGGTTGGCACAGAAGTCGGAGAGACAATGAGTACGATCAAACGATATATACGCTTGACCTACTTGTCGAATTACTTGCTGGAGTTTGTAGATAAAAATGAATTGCCATTTACTGTTGCAGTTGATTTATCTTATTTGAAAAGTAATGAGCAGTCATTGTTACTGGCGTTTATAGGAACAACAAAGAAAATGCCAAATGGATCTCAGGCAAAAAAACTGAAAGACCTTAGCCAGCAAAAAGAATTGACTGGAGAAGATATAGAGAAAATTCTTAGAGGAGAAGCAAAAGTGAATTATCAGAAAATCAGTTTTTCAGAAAAGCAACTGCAAAAATATTTTCCACCAGATTACAAGAAAGAGCAAATCGAAAAAATAATTTTCCAGTTATTAGATTCGTGGAAAGCACAAACAGAGCAAAGGGGATGATAAAGTGGAATATGAAAAGCAAATAAGATATAATGATAGACAGATGCAAAGATATCAGGCATATCTTTCTAAAGTACAGAAGATAAAAAGATTAGATAAGAGGACGAAAGAAATGACGATTGGAGATGTAATTAAAAAATCAATTCTGCCACTGGCATTTATGGTATTCTGGTTTTGGATGACAAAAACAATTATGAAGGTCAGTGGGCAGACGGATTGGTTCTGGTGGGTATTTATTGCCGGACTTCCATTTGGAATACATAAAATGCGGTTGATTCTAATTCCGAGAGGAATGGATACCACAGCAACACTTGGGATGGCTGCATTAAGTGTCATTATTGGAGCATTGATTGGAAGCATCATGATTCCAGTGTATGTGATCAGAGCGATATACGTGTTTATACGGTATGTCATTGGAAAATAGAATATTAGATTGATAAGAGGCAGGCTTGCGAAAATAAAAATCGTAAGTCTGCCTCTTTTTTTGTGCTTAAAAACAGGCAATTCAGGGGAATTCCCTTTTGCAAATATATATATTCTTGGAGGATTTTTAAGATGAGAGAGCGAATTGAAAGTAAGCATGTAACAAAGGAAATCAAAAGTCAGATGCCAGTGATTCCGGTGGCAATTGTTAAAGAAAGAGGCTGTACGTTCTGCCCATATTATCTGGGCAATTATGAGAAACAGCCACGCTGTATGATGAAAACCTGTGCCTGGGATGATGAAAATGAACGTTTCCATCCAGTTCTTCGTGAACTGATCCCATTTTACAAAGAGAAGATGGAAAAAGCAGAAGAAAAATTCCTGGCAATGAAAAAGATTTACACAACACTGTTAGGAATGTTTGCCGATGAAATGAAGCAAGAAGAGTTGGAAAAAGATGAATGTTACGGATGTGCCTATGGAAAATGTGGACCATGTATCGGTATCTGTTACAAATCAATGAAAGCATAGGAGGGGTAAGCCAATGAATACAACAGTTATTTCCGGGCGATTAGTAAGAAATCCTGGATACAACGAAGTGGAGAATGAAAAAGGACTTCATAAGATTGCCAAGTTCGTTCTGGCAGTCAGAAGAAATTATTCCGATGAAGTCAGTTTCATTCCGGTAAAGGCTTTTGCAAAGAAAGCAGAATTTGCCAGAGATTATCTGATGCAGGGAACGAAGGTCATGGTGGAAGGCGAGATTGTCACAGGTAATTATGAAGATAAGGATACTGGGAAAAAGATCTATACCACCGAAGTGTATGCAAACCGGATTGAATTCGCAGGTGCAAAAATGGTTGACAGACCACCGTTTCCAGAAGATGCGGAAGGGTTCTTAGAGATCCCAGAGGGTATGGAAGAAGAAATGCCGTTTAGATAGAGGAGGATAAAAGATGGTTTCAGTAGATCAGGCGTATATGGTAGGGCATATGAAAAATGCCGATGGAAGTATCAACAACAAAAATGTAGTGCTGTCAGCAGCATGTGAAGCAGCGGAACTGTTCCAGTGCATGATGGCAGTAAATCAGAAACTGGAGGACTGGCAGAGATTTAATCACACCTTGGAGATGCATCTTAGAAGTGTGGAATGTGAGAAAATCCATGATATCTGTCAGGCAGTATACGGAATGAAACATCCGTCCAATGAACTGGAAGGATTGTATCTGGCAAGAGAGGATGAACAGATATGCCTGCTGTACTATCAGGTGTTTGTAGGGATGCTGGAAATCAATATTAATTCAGCCGAAGTGCTGTACAAACAGAAGGAGGAAACAATCAATGAGTAAGATGGAGTATATGCCGGTAGATTGTCTGCAGGTGCCAAAGGTGCTGTTTCAGATGGAAAAATACAAAAATCTGTCAAATACAGCAAAGATTCTATACAGCTTATTTCTGGATCGTTTGAAATTTGCGGTGCAAAATGGCTGGGTAGATCATAACGGGAATCTGTTTGTTATCTATCCCAAAAGTGAAATAAAGAAAGACCTGAATACGACTCGGTATGGAGTAGATCAGGCAGTACAGGAACTGGTTCAGGTTGGTAAACTGGTGCGTATCATTCCAAACAATGGAAAGGCGAACCACTTTTATATCAATGGTATTTATGAAAATGAGATGGAGGAAGAATCAATGATGACATTAGATACTATCATGGCAAATATGCCGCTGGCTGAAAGAGAAATTATTATGGATAAGATGGTGAAAGCATCCAGAGATATTTTTGAAACTATTGCGGATATGGGATATATTGATCAATATGAAACGTCTTTAACTGCAATGGAAAAGCGAGGATACCAGGATGAGCTTGGAGAGATGGATATTGATCAAATTAAGGCAGATGGATATGAGTTTGGTATGGATCTTGCATTTGGAATTCTGGAGGAAAATGAAAATAATCCTGCTCGTGTGTTAGATATCCAGAAATATGTGAACAGACAGTATGAAAGCTGTTCAAAAAAGAAGTTTATGAAGGTCCTGGAAACCCTTGTTCATGCGATGGGGAATGATGAAGGCTTTATTGGTGATATGTATGCTTGTAACAAGAAGGCCAGAAATTATTATTTGGACGAAATGATTCAATCATTCAATTTTGTATTTGATGAGATGTGCCATGGTACAGGCAGTGCAGCAAATTGTGATTTTGATGTAGAAGAGTAGGAAAATATTATGGCAGATTTTGAATATTTCAGAGCAGAAGAATCTGACCAGTTTTCTTTTTTTCGGATACCAAAAGCTCTGTTCACAGAAAAAGAGTTTGCAAGCCTGTCCACAGACGCAAAGCTCCTTTATGGAATTCTGCTTGATCGAATCAGCCTGTCCAAGAAAAATGGCTGGATTGACAGTGAGGGTTATGTCTATATCATTTACACGATCGCAGAATTGCAGGAGCTGTTGCGAATGTCGCATACGACAGTGACAAAGCTTCTATATGAGCTGGATAGTGTGCATGGGATTGGATTGATCGAGCGGTATCGGCAGGGGGATAATCGTCCCTCTGTCATATATGTGAAAAATTTTGTAAAACGGAGTAGAGGAAAGCCAGTAAGATACTTTGTTTCTGGAATGCCAGAAACTGGAAATCCAGACTGCAAAGAATTGGAAATCCGGATTGCAAGAAACTGGAAGTCCGGAACGCAAAAAAATAGAAGTCCGGACTGCAAGAATCTGGATGGAAGTAATACTAAGATAAATAAGACTGAAAAGAATCATACTGATAAGAGTAAGGGCAATACACCCGCTTTGGAAGAAAAATTCAGTCAATATGGTAGATTTAAAAATGTTGTTCTGTCGGAAGCTGAACTGCAGGAGTTGACGACGCTATTTCCATGGGATTACCAGAAACGGATTGATCATCTTTCTGTTTATATGAAATCCAGTGGAAAAGAGTATCAAAACCATTTTGCAACAATCTGTCTTTGGGCAGAAAGGGATGGAACCAGGATAGGAATGGATAAATATGAATTTCAGGAAGGAGAAAGCCTGTGATGGAAAACAAAGTAACAGCAGATTATCTGGACGAAGAGGGATGTCTTCATTGTGGCACCTGTGGAAAAAGAAAACAGATGAAAGTCAGTCTGATAGGTTTTGAGCATGTAGTGTCCTGTTTGTGCGAATGCGAGGTAAAAGCCAGGCAGGAACTGGATGAGAAGATGCAGCGGGAAGAAGAACAGCGGCAGCTTTATCAGAGAAAATCCGTCGGACTTCGGGAAAGAAGATTCTGGGAATGGAAATTTGAAAATGACAATGGAAGCAACCAGAAGATACTAATCGCCAGGCAGTATGTAGAAAACTGGACAGATATGAAGAGAAAAAATGTAGGATTGCTTTTGATGGGACCGGTTGGAACCGGGAAGAGCTTTTTTGCAGGCTGTATTGCAAATGCACTTTTGGAACAGGGAGAACGTGTCATGATGACAAACTTTTCCAGGATTTTAAATGAAATGACCAGCTATCAGGCAGATAAGAACCAGATTATACAAAATCTTGTGGATTATCCGCTGCTGATTATTGATGACTTGGGAATAGAACGAAATTCCGAGTTTGCTTTGGAGCAGGTTTATAATGTGATAGACAGCCGCTATTGTAAAATGCTTCCGCTGATCATAACAACGAATCTGGGACTGAATGAAATGAAGTCCACAGATTTGGATACTGCCCATCAGCGTATTTACAGTAGAATACTTGAAATGTGTGTTCCCATCTATTGTGGTGGAGAAGATAAGAGAAAAGAAGAAGGGACAGAAAAACTCGTACAGGTGCAGAACCTGATTACCGGTTAATCTGTCTTTTTTCATTAAAGGGGGTGATTGCCATGATTACAGATTTGGACAGCAGTTGAATCGCTGAAAGGAGGGAAAAGTCATGCAGGAAGAGGTAACTCAGAAAACGGTCACGTTCTGTATTCGGGCTACTAAGATTACGGCAGACCTGTTGAAAAAGGTTCTTGTTGCGTATCTGCGTCATCAGAAGCAGAAATCAGTAGAGAAGAAAGCACAGAAAAATCAGCCGAAACAGGGAAAGGTCACGGTAAAAGAGCTGGCAAAACAGAATGCCGGGATGGTCAATATCGAGATCACGGACAAAAATATCAAGTCCTTTGAACGGTATGCTAGAAAATATGGGATCAATTATGCTCTGAAAAAAGACAAGAGCAAAGAGCCGCCGGTTTATCTGGTATTTTTCAAGGGACGTGATCAGGATGCCCTCAATGCTGCTTTCCGTGAGTTTTCCCAGAAACAGATTCAAAAAGCGAATAAACCTTCCATTCATAAGCGTCTTGCAGCTTACCGGGCAATGATGCCAAAGAAGACGAAGGACAAAGTAAAGAGCCGACATCAGGAACAGAGCCGATGAAGAAACAAAACGGCAATAATCTGATGCAGAAGTGGAAGAATAAAGCTGGGGTCAGGCTGTCCGCCCTGGATAAAAAGAAACTGGTTCTTACGAATCTTCCCTATGTTCTGACCGCTTTTTATGCGGACCGAGCATCCTGCCTATACAGGAGCAGTCCCGGAGAAGATATAGGGAACAAACTGTTATATGCGATGGAACATGCAGATCGGATTTTTACAGGGATTCTGTTGAGTCTTGACCTGAGAGATCTATTGGTTGGAGTTACTGTCGCAGTTGTTTTGAAACTATTAGTTTGGCAGAAACAGTCAGATGCAAAGAAACTTCGGAAAGGAATCGAGTATGGTTCAGCCAGATGGGGAACTGCAGAGGATATCAAGCCTTATATGTCAGATGATCCCTGGATGAATATTCCGTTGACAGCAACAGAAGCACTGACCATGGAGAGCAGACCAAAGCAGCCGAAGTATGCGAGAAATAAAAATATCGTGGTCATCGGTGGCAGTGGTTCCGGAAAGACACGATTTTTTGTAAAGCCGTCGGTCATGCAGATGAATTGTTCCATGGTCATTACAGATCCGAAAGGTACTCTGATCGAAGAGTGTGGGAAGATGTTAGCAAAGGGACCGCCTAAGAAAGATAAGAATGGAAATATTATGAAAGATAAATCTGGAAAAGTGGTTCATGAGCCATATGTGATTAAGGTTCTGAATACCATCAATTTTTCCAAATCGCTTCATTACAATCCATTTGCTTATATACGGTCTGAAAAAGATATCCTGAAGCTGGTGACAACAATCATTGTGAATACCAAAGGCGAAGGGGAAAAAGCTTCCGAAGATTTTTGGGTGAAAGCAGAGAAATTGCTGTACACAGCACTGATTGCTTTTATCTGGTATGAAGGGGATGAAGAGGAAAAGAATCTGAATACCCTTCTGGATCTTTTGAACGAAAGCGAAACCCGTGAAGAGGATGAAACTTATCAGAATCCGGTGGATATGATGTTCCAGGAACTGGAAGAAAGAGATCCGCAGCACTTTGCGGTCAGACAGTATAAAAAATATAAAATGGCGGCTGGAAAGACAGCGAAAAGTATTTTGATATCCTGTGGAGCCAGACTTGCCCCATTTGATATCGCAGAACTTCGTGAGATCATGTCTTACGATGAAATGGAACTGGATAAGATCGGAGACAGGAAAACAGCCTTGTTCTTGATTATGTCCGACACAGATACAACCTTTAACTTTGTGATTGCCATGTTACAGTCACAGCTTTTCAATCTGCTTTGCGATAAGGCAGATGATGAATATGGTGGAAGACTTCCGCTGCATGTGCGTGTCATCGCTGATGAGTTTGCCAACATCGGACAGATTCCTCAGTTTGACAAGCTGATTGCAACCATACGAAGCAGGGAAATCTCTGCTTCTATTATTTTGCAGTCCCAGAGTCAGTTAAAGGCAATGTATAAGGATAGTGCAGATACCATTCTGGGCAACTGTGATACCACACTATTCCTTGGTGGAAAAGAGAAAACTACCTTAAAGGAAATGAGTGAGCTTCTGGGGAAGGAAACCATTGACCTGTATAACACTTCGGAGACGAGGAGTAATCAGAAGTCCTTTGGATTGAATTACCAGAAAACAGGCAAACAGCTGATGACGGAAGATGAGATTGCAGTCATGGATGGAGGAAAATGTATCCTGCAGATCCGTGGTGCCAGACCATTTTTCTCGGATAAATATGATATCACGAAACACAAAAACTATCGGCTTCTTGCAGATGAAAACGAGAAGAACCGGTACAAAGTAGAGAAAGAGTTAAATCCGCAGTACACACCGAAACCCGAAGAAGAGGTGGAAGTGATTCATGTAGAACTGTCGGAGTAACCTTGGGAATGAACGAAAAATAATGAGGAAAGGAATAACTGACATTAGGTGCGCCGGCTTTTTAGTCGGTGTTTTTTCATTCCCGTAAACACCTGAAAGAAGTCAGTTTTGGTTTATGAATATATGGCATTTTTTAGCAGTGCAATTACAACTTTAAAAACTCTTGTAGTCGCAATCGGCGCAGGTCTTGGTGTGTGGGGTGTCGTAAACCTTCTGGAAGGATATGGAAATGACAATCCCGGCGCTAAAAGCCAGGGCATCAAACAGCTGATGGCTGGTGCCGGAATCATGCTGCTGGGAACTACCCTGATTCCACAGCTGGCAACATTGTTCTCTTAAGAGGAGTGGTAGATGAACACCATCATTGAGAGAATTACGGAAGCGATAAAGGATATCCTGATCGGGCTTATCAAGTCATGTTTGGATAACATGTTCACGTCTGTCAATGAGCAGGTGGGAACCATAGCCGGGCAGGTGGGACAGACACCGCAGGGATGGAATGCAGGGATTTTTAATCTGATTCAGAATATATCCCAAACGGTGATTGTCCCCATTGCGGGACTGATCATCACCTTTGTCCTGTGCTATGAATTGATCACGATGGTAACACAGAAAAACAATTTCCATGAATTTGAGACTTACAATATTTTCCTCTGGATCTTCAAAGCGTATGTAGCTATTTATCTGGTGACAAATACGTTCAATATCACGATGGCGGTCTTTGACGTTGGCCAGCATGTGGTCAACAATGCCGCCGGGGTGATATCAGGAAACACTGCGGTGGATGCAACGGAAGCAATTTCACGGATTGTGGATGCCCTGGAGGATATGGAGTTAGGGGATTTGTTCCTGCTATCCATGGAAACGATGTTGATCAGTGTTACCATGCACATTCTGTCAATTATCATTACGGTAATCTTGTTCGGAAGAATGATAGAAATTTACCTTTATACTTCCATAGCACCAATTCCGTTTGCCACCATGACCAATAAGGAATGGGGCAATATCGGAAACAACTATTTAAAAGGCTTGTTCGCACTGGCATTTCAGGGATTCTTCATGATGGTCTGTGTGGGAATTTATGCAGTTTTAGTAAATGCAATGACCATATCCAGTGATCTTCATGCAGCTATGTTTTCAGTAGCGGCTTATACCGTGATTCTTGCATTTTCATTATTCAAGACCGGAAGCCTTAGCAAATCTATATTCAATGCCCACTAGCGGGCAGGAAAGGAGCGCATACCATGGCGTATGTACCAGTACCAAAAGACCTTACCAAGGTCAAAACAAAAGTAGCATTAAATCTGACAAAGCGGCAGCTGATTTTCTTTTCACTTGCCGCAGTTGTGGGAATTCCGTTTTATCTGTTCATGAGAAAACCAATCGGTTCCAGTATTGCTGCCATTTTGATGGTAACGATCATGCTTCCGTTTTTCTTCATGGCAATGTATGAAAAAGACGGACTTCCCTTTGAAAAAGTGGTGGCAAATATCATTCGACAGAAGTTTATCTGTCCGGCAGTAAGACCATATAAGACAGAAAATTTTTATCAGGAGATTTCCACCCTTGTAAAAAAGGAGGGTGTGCCGGATGGCAAAAAAGACAAAGCAGGAGACTCAGCAGGAGCGTCTGTCCCTGGCGGAAAAAAGAAACCGTCAGGAAAGAAGAAACAAAAAAAGCAGAAAAGAAAGAGAACAGGAAAAGCGTAAGAAGAAACAGGAACGGGACCGCAGGAAACAGAAAAGCATTCCTACAACTGCACAGCAGAGTATTCCGTATATTCGGATGTTGCAGGATGGTATCTGCCAGGTGACAAAGACCTTTTTCTCCAAGACGATTCAGTTTTACGACATCAATTATCAGCTTGCTTTAAACGAGGATAAGACCACGATATTTGAGAATTACTGTGATTTCTTAAATTACTTTGATTCTTCCATCAGTGTGCAGCTGTCCTTCATCAATCAGCAGGTGGATGTGGCAGAATTTGAAAAAAGCATTGATATTCCGGATCAGACGGATGACTTTAATGCCATTCGTGAAGAGTACCGTACTATGCTGAAAAATCAGCTTTCCAAGGGAAATAATGGTCTGGTAAAGACGAAGTATATCACTTTTGGAATCGAAGCAGAGAGTCTGAAGGTAGCAAGACCAAGACTTGAAAGAATCGAAACAGATATCTTAAACAACTTTAAGGTTCTGGGAGCACAGGCACATTCCTTGAATGGACTGGAAAGGCTTGAGATTCTGTATCATGTGTTCAACCAGGATCGGATCGAACCATTTAAGTTCCAGTATAAGATGCTGCCGGAAACCGGATTAAAAACCAAAGATTTTATTGCACCGACTTCCTTTAACTTTTCCAAGAATCAGACATTTTTGATGGGAAGAACGATGGGAAGTGTAAGTTACCTGCAGATTCTTGCACCGGAGCTGACAGACCGGATGCTTGCAGATTTCCTGGATGTGGATGACAGCATCAATGTCAACATTCATATCCAGTCCATTGACCAGAGTTCTGCGATTAAGATGATCAAGAGCAAGATTTCAGATTTGGATAAGATGAAGATTGAAGAGCAGAAGCGGGCAGTACGTTCCGGTTATGATATGGACGTGCTTCCATCGGACCTTGTAACCTATGGAGAAGAGGCGAAAAACCTGCTGGAAGATCTGCAGTCCAGAAATGAGCGAATGTTCCTTGTGACGGTTCTGGTTATGAATACCGCAAAGAAGCGGCAGAAGCTGGAGAATAATATTTTCCAGGTACAGGGAATCGCACAGAAATATAACTGTTCCTTAAAACAGCTGGATTATCAGCAGGAAGCAGCACTCATGTCCTGTATTCCGCTTGGAGTCAATCGAATTGAAATTCAGAGAGGGCTTACCACATCATCAACCGCAATCTTTGTGCCATTTACGACACAGGAACTGTTTCAGGAAGGGGAAGCTCTTTATTATGGATTGAATGCGTTATCCAACAACATGATCATGGTTGATCGGAAACGCCTGAAGAACCCAAATGGACTGATTCTTGGTACACCAGGTTCTGGTAAGTCATTTTCAGCAAAGAGGGAAATTACGAACTGTTTTCTGATTACGGAAGACGATATCATTGTCTGCGATCCAGAAGCCGAGTATTCGGCACTTGTGCAGGCGCTGCATGGACAGGTGGTTCGGGTTTCACCGGTATCTGACCAGTATATCAATCCGATGGATCTGAACCTGAATTATTCCGAGGAAGACAATCCGCTGTCATTAAAAGCAGATTTTATTTTATCTCTGTGTGAGTTGATTGTTGGCGGAAAGAATGGACTGGAGCCGGTAGAAAAAACGATCATTGACCGTTGTGTGCGGCTGGTCTATCAGGAATATCTCGCTGATCCGGTGCCAGAGAAGATGCCGATACTGGAGGATTTATATAATCTGTTGCGGAAACAGGAAGAGCCGGAAGCACAGCGTCTGGCAACTTCATTGGAGATTTACGTTACAGGTTCCCTAAATGTATTTAATCATCGCACAAATGTGGACATCAACAACCGTATCGTATGTTTTGATATCAAGGAGCTTGGAAAACAGCTGAAGAAGATCGGGATGCTGATTGTGCAGGACCAGGTATGGAACCGAGTGACGATCAACCGTTCCGCTCATAAATCCACCCGTTACTATGTGGATGAATTCCATCTTCTCTTAAAAGAAGAACAGACAGCAGCCTACAGCGTGGAAATCTGGAAGCGATTCCGTAAATGGGGCGGTATTCCGACAGGAATTACCCAGAACATTAAGGATCTTTTAGCTTCCAGGGAAATCGAGAATATTTTTGAAAACTCTGATTTTATCTATATGCTCAACCAGGCATCCGGAGACAGGCAGATTCTGGCAAAACAGCTGAATATCTCACCAACCCAGCTGTCCTATGTAACCAACAGTAATGAGGGGGAAGGACTTTTGTTCTATGGAAATGTCATTATCCCATTTGTAGACAGATTCCCGAAGAATTCCCTCTATAAAATCATGACAACCCGCTTAGAGGAGACTTCCGAAGCAGGTTAAATCAAAGGAGAAAACAATGTTACGAGCAATTTCATATGTATTAACTTTTAGTGGCGGTGCTGTTTTCGGCATCGCTTTTCTCTGCTTATTACAGGCAGGGAAAGGGTATCCGAAGAAGGAGGAGTAAGTAGTGGCAGAACAGAGAATGAAAGTCAGGGACAAGAAAGTCCAAAAGATGACCAAGGATGGTCTGGTGGAAGAAAACCTGACAGATAAATCTTCTGTTCGTGTCAGTAACCGTGCCAGTGATGTGCAGATGGGAAGAAAACAGGGGGAAAAAGAAGAAAACCTTGTGGATAAGTCTCCCCGCCAGTCTGAACGGAGTGGGAAAAATATTCGTCCCTCTGTGCAAAAATCCAGAGATGCACCGGAACTGATACGGACAGAGAAGCAAAGTGAGGATCTTGGACAGAGTAGTAAACAGCAAAATAGAAAAAGAATCCGTGCTGAAGTCGGAAAAGAATCCAGACTTGCAGAAAAATCCGAAGCCGGACAGTCAGGGAGACTGAAAGAAAAACGTGCGGATCTATCAGAAAACAGAGGAGACAGCCGGAGAAATCAGACAGGTGGCAGCAAAAAGCCAAAACAAAAGCAGCGTTTGAAATTTGCTTATGAGGAGACTGGTGCTTCTGTGAAAAATGATAAAGATATGGAGAAGTTGAACCAGATGGATGCGGATGGAGTCAATTTCCGCCATCAGAAACAGAAGGAAAAAGCCAAAAAGTTTTCTTATGAGGAAGCCAAAAAGAAGAAGGAAGCAAAGCAACATTCCAAGAAGGCACAGGTCTATCAGGCAAATGATGGAGAAGCTCCTGAAAAGAAGAAATCCCGCTTGAAGTTTGGCGAAGGGGAATCTGTGAAAACAGAAAAAACTTCTGTTGTCAAGAAAGCAGGTAGTGCAACTTCCGCAGCATTGCACCGTGAGATCAGCAAAAATGAAGACGATAATGCGGCGGTAGAAGGTGCCCATAAGTTAGAAGAAAGCGGCGAAGGTGTTTACCGGCTGGAACAGAGAAGTGCAAGACGCAGGAAACAGAGGGCATCCAGAAAAAGAAGCAGACTTGAAAGACAGGAAGAGAAACAGGCACAGGCCGCAGCCCATCAGGAGCAGAAGAAGCTGAAAAAACAGATTCAGAAGCAACAGATCAAACGGGATTATGCCAAAGCGAAGCGAAGTGAACAGACAGTAGGAACAGCTACAAAAGGTACGATTGATTATATTAAGAAGATTGGCGGTAAGGTCACCAACTTCTTTAAAGAAAACCGGAAGGTGTATATCAGTGTAGCAGTTCTAATCGGATTGATGTTTCTGATCATAACGAATGTCACGTCTTGCTCTGCAGTGTTTTTACAAAATGTGATCACTTATACCGGAACCAGTTATCTGTCATCGGATCAGGCAATCCGGGAAGCGGAACTGTATTACACACAGCTGGAAGCTAATCTGCAGGAGCGGATCAACAACATGGAATCTGAAGAACCGGGACATGAGGAATACCGATATAACATCGGACCTATTGAGCATGATCCGTTTATCCTGATCAGTTATCTGTCAGCAAAGTATGAAGAATTTACCTTTGAACAGGTAAAGCCAGAACTGGATGCTCTTTTTGCATTGCAGTATCGGTTAGAAACAGAAGCAGTCAATGAGACTGTGACAGAGACAGCAACTGTAAGAGTTGGAGAATCTTTGGGACAGGTTGTGACCAGTGGGTATTGTAACTGCCCAATTTGTTGTGGTATTTGGAGCGGAGGACCGACTGCCAGTGGAGCATATCCAACTGCCAATCATACCTTAGCGGTAGATGCTTCCAATCCGTTTGTACCAATGGGAACAAAGGTAGTTATGAATGGTGTCGAATATACTGTAGAAGATACCGGAGCTTTCGCAAGATACGGTGTACAGTTTGATGTCTATTATGACAGTCATGCGGCAGCATCTGCACATGGACATCAAACATGGGAATGTTATCTGGCAGATGATAATGGAAGCAATGAAGTGGAAGTGACCAGGACAAGAGATGTAGATGTGCTGAATGTCACCTTAAATAGTGGAAACCTGATGTCAATCTGTCAGGACAGGCTGGGATTTTTCCAGAAAGAACTGTTCAGTGCCTACAACGATACAAAAGGCAACTTGCAGATGTTTGCAACACCGGTTGATTTTAACTGGTATTCCAGTGTGACCAGCTATTATGGATACAGGATTCATCCAATATCAGGAGCAAATCAGCTTCATAATGGTATGGATATCGGAGCACCGGAAGGGACAACAGTAATGGCAGGGCTGACCGGAACGGTTACAACTTCTGCTTATAACGACAGCTATGGCAATTATGTTGTGATCAAGGACAGTAAAGGCTATGAACTGCGGTATGCACATTTAAGCAGCCGGAGTGTATCTGCAGGAGCATCCGTCACGAAAGGTGATGAGATAGGTCTTGTAGGAAATACTGGAAATTCCACAGGAAGCCATCTTCATATTGAACTTCTGAAAAATGGAGAGCGGTTAAATCCGATCTTTTATCTGGAAACAGGAGAAGGGGCAGGATTTGGCGGAAATGAATATACCAGTGAAGCAGCACAGCGTTTGTTAAATGAAGCAGCGAGATATCTCGGAACACCATATGTGTGGGGTGGATATTCCCCAAGTGGATTCGATTGTTCTGGATTTGTAAGCTACTGTCTGACAAACTCTGGTGTAAGGAATACAGGAAGATTAACAGCACAGGGACTGTACAACATTTGTACACCAGTATCCCAGTCGGAGGCGCAGCCGGGAGATTTGATTTTCTTTACTGGAACTTACGACGCAGGGGAGCCGGTAACGCATATCGGAATCTATGTAGGCAATGGTCAGATGATCCATTGTGGACATCCGGTGCAGTATACGTCCATCAATTCCCCATACTGGCAGAGCCATTTCTATGGATTTGGACGATGGTAAGAAAAAAGGGCGGCTGCATCAGCCGTCCGGAAAGGAGAACCGATGAAAAGTCTTGAAAAAGCTACGGCAGATTATGAGAAAGCCAAAGAGAAAATGGAAGCTTCCAAAGCCAGATATGAAGCAGATTTAAAGCGGTTCAAGGCTGCGGAGATAGCAAAAACAGAAGCGGAAAATCTGGAAATTGTAAAAATTATCCGTGCGATGGATATGAGTATTCCGGAATTAGAAGCTTTCAAAAAGAGAATGAAAAATGAACTGCCCGGCAGGGTAGAAATACAGAAGGAGGAAACAAAAGCCGATGATGAATCTGGAAAAAATGAAACAGAAGAAGAGAACAATTACTAAAAGCAGGGTAAAAAAGAGCTTGCTTGCAGCAACGACATTTCTTTGCCTGACAACACCTTTGCTCCAGACACAGACTGCTTATGCAGCTGAGAATACAACACCTGCAATCACGATTGAGAAACCGGATGGCTGGAAACAGGGAGAAACAACCATTGCTGTTACGGTAGATGCCAGCCATATGCCGGATGGTTTCTCAATAGCAAAAATTGAAGCAAAAGCAGGAAAAGATGGGAGCTGGCAGGATGTAACCGGAAGCGGAAGTATCACGATCACTGGAAACCAGACAGTGTATGTCCGTGTGACAGATGGTGAGGGGAAGGTCTATGAGCAGAATCGCTCTATTAAGTGTTATGACACAGAAAAGCCTACGCTTTCTGCATCTCTGACAGATGGTGTACTGACGATTCAGGGAAATGATACCGTTTCCGGCATTACTTCTGTGACAGTTAATGGCACCACTTATACAGATCTGAAGGATGGAATGCTGAGAGTGCAACTGACACAGAAAGATTTTACAACAAAACAGATTGAAATCACGGTAACGGATGGTGCCGGAAATACTTCTGAAAAGTATGTGTTGCAGAATCCTTATTATGAATGGGCAAAGAAGCAGGCAGAGAAACAGAAAACTTCCAGTGACAGTAATGGTGCAATGGCAACCACGACCAGTGCAGATGCAACTGGGACTGAGAAAACAACGACTTCACCGCTTCCGCAGGATGCGCAGGCATCTGAGCCAACAGATGCAAAAGGAACTGTGGATGATCGGACAGTGACAGGTATTGAGGAACAGCTTAATAAAGAAGGCGAGACAGCAGATTCTGTTACCAAAACGGCTACGGAAGGCACAAAAGAGTTTTATACCATTTCAACTAAGAGTGGTAAGATTTTTTATCTGATCATCGACAATTCAAAATCTCAGGATAATGTGTATTTTCTTACAGAAGTCAGTGAAAAAGATCTGATGAACTTTACACTTTCTGATTCGGTGACACTTCCGGAAGTGGATACGGTTTATGCAGAACCAGAGAAAAAAGCAGAGGAAGAAAAACCGGAAACGACAGAGACAGATGAGAAAGATAAGGTGGAGGATGAAATCCAGATGCCAGAAGATAAAAGCCCATTTGGAACGTATCTTCTGATTGCGCTGGTAGCAGTCGGAGCTGCGGCAGGAGGATATTACTTCAAAGTCTATAAACCAAAGCATGAATATGATGACGAGGATGAGATGGAAGAGGATGAAGATGAATCCGAAGATTCAGAGTCAGAAAAACGGGAAGTAGACGATGCAGATGAGCAGGAAGAAAGTGCAGAACCGGAAATCCTGAGAGATGAAGATTTCAATGATGATGTACTGGAAGATGAAGAAGAGGAGTAGGAGTAAATGAAATTAGTGATTGCAGAAAAGCCATCGGTTGCGATGGCACTGGCTTCGGTACTGGGAGCCAGAACAAGAAAAGATGGCTACGTGGAGGGAAACGGTTATATCGTTTCCTGGTGCGTAGGACATCTAGTTGGATTATGCGATGCATCGGAATACGATGAAAAATATAAAAAATGGAGATATGAAGATCTGCCGATTGTGCCGGAATGCTGGAGACACAAGGTTTTGGATGGAACAAAGAAGCAGTACGGAATCTTGAAAAAACTGATGAGAGATTCCAATGTAGATGAAGTGATCTGTGCTACTGATGCAGGACGTGAAGGAGAGTTAATCTTTCGTCTGGTGTATGAGCAGGCAGGATGCAAAAAGCCGATGAAGCGGCTCTGGATTTCTTCCATGGAAGAACAGGCAATTAAAGATGGATTTGCGTCATTAAAAGACGGTTCGTGTTATGACAGTCTCTATCAGTCAGCACTTTGCAGGGCAAAGGCAGACTGGCTGGTGGGAATCAATGCGAGCCGTCTTTTTTCCGTTCTGTATAACCAGAATCTGAAAGTCGGAAGAGTGCAGACACCAACACTTGCCATGATCGTGGATCGAAATCAGAAGATCAAGGAATTTACCAAAGAAAAATATTATATGGCTCATATCAAGTTTGATGATATGGATGCAGTTACAGAGCATTTTCAGAAAAAAGAGGATGCAGATAAAGTGGCTGCGGACTGCCTGGAGCGGATGTGCGAAGTGGAAAAGGATGATGTGAAAGAGAAAACAGTCCGCCCTCCGAAGCTTTATGATCTGACCACCCTTCAGAGGGAAGCTAACAGAATGTTTGGCTATACCGCACAGCAGACATTGGATGCAGTGCAGGAGATGTATGAGCAGAAGCTTGTCACTTATCCGAGAACAGACAGCCAGTATCTGACAGATGAGATGGGAGAAAGCACAGAAACTCTGATTCAGATGTTACTTGGGGAAATGCCTTATGCTGAAAGCCTGGAATATCAACCGGACGTGAGTAAGGTATTAAATTCAAAGAAAGTATCTGATCACCATGCAATTATCCCGACCATGGAAGTAGCAAAGGCAGATATAGGTAAACTGAAAGAGCGAAACCGCAAGATTTTGTATCTGATCAGTGCCAGGGTACTGACAGCAACTGCAGATCCTTATATTTATGAAAGCCATAAAAGCCAGATTACCTGTAATTATCATACGTTTTATCTCACGGCAAAGAAAACAAAGCAGGAAGGATTCAAGGCAATCGAAAATAAAATGAAACAGTTCTTTGGCGTAAAGAGTGAGAAAGAAGAGCCGGAGCTGGATATCTGGGCAGGTAAGCATTACGGTCCTTGTGATTCTTTTGTATCGGAGCATTTTACACAGCCACCGAAACAGTACACAGAAGATACCCTGCTTTCTGCGATGGAACGTGCTGGGAATGAAGAACTGACCGAAGATACGGAAAAGAAAGGACTTGGTACTCCGGCAACAAGGGCAGCAATCATTGAAAAACTGATTCAGTCTGGTTTTGTGAAAAGGGAAAAGAAAAATCTGGTGCCGACAGATGATGGCAATGTACTGATTACGGTTTTGCCGGATGAGATTAAATCTCCGAAGATGACAGCAGAGTGGGAAATGGCATTGAATCACATTGCCCAGAATACAGAGACAGCAGATGAATTCCTAAATGGGATTACAGAGCTGATGCAGGAACTGGTTGCCAGATATCAGGCTATTTCAGAAGAAAAGAAAGAGCAGTTTCAGGGAAAAGCAAAAGGGGAAGTCATTGGCAAATGTCCCCGATGTGGAGCTGATGTCAGGGAAGGAAAAGTAAACTTTTACTGTTCCGACCGGAACTGTGCTTTTACCTTATGGAAGAATGATAAATTCCTTGCAAGCCAGGGGAAAAAGATGGATAAGGCGGCAGCAAAGAAGTTCCTGTCTAAAGGAAAAATCCATTATAAGGATCTGGTATCCAGAAAAACAGGGAGACAGTATGAAGCAACTGTGGAAATGATTGATCCCGGCGAGGGAAATGTGCAGTTCAATCTGATTTTCCCATAACGATAAGTAATGTATTGCAGGCAGTCTAAGGACTGTCTGTTTTCATACAAATATTATGAAAGAGAGGACCTTAGCATGAAGAAAAAAGGTAATTTTAGGAAAGTAGTATCTGGATTGCTGGCAGGCATGACAATGCTTAGTACAGTGTTGTCTCCGATGACTGCATATGCAGCGGAGACCCAGCCAGAGAAAAACCCGCCACTTTATGAGGAAGTGAAAGACCTTCTGGATGAAGAGGAGGTGGTGACTGCCAAAGATTATGAACTTGAAACAGGCAGTGTATTTGATGTGAAATCAGACTACACAGGACTGGAAATCAAGGATGATGAAAAGGTTAAAGTCACATTTGAGGAAGCAAAGAACGACAAGAATGAGGATTTTACGACAGATCATGTGGACACTTACAAAGCGGTCTATTATGTGGAACCGGTAAATCAGGAGCATCCGAAGTATCAGATCAGCCGAAAGCTGATTGTGCGTGAGAAAGAAACAGAAGTGCAGACAGAAACTGCAGGGAGCGAAGCAGTAACCGAATCTGAAACAGCTGGCAGTGAACAGCAGACAGAAGAAGCGGAGGATTCAGAATCAGACTCGGAAATTACCGATATTGATGCTGATGAATTTGATGATTTAGTAGAGCAGGCACAGAATCAGGATACCTATGATGAAGAATCCGGGTTAGAGCTTCACGATGTTTTGGAACAGGCAGGAGACGAAGGTGTGGATCTTGATTCTATGGAAGAGGGAGAGATTGCAACATTTGAAGCAGTTTCGGCTTATTCAGCAAGAAGTACACAGCAGGTAACAATCGAAAAAGGACCTCTGTATAGATATGCAGATTATAATCTTGGAACCTATCTGACAGAGCCGTACTATATCAGCTACGGAAGCGTCAGAGCAACTGCGTATTGTGTACAGCCGGCAAAACCAGGACCAGGATCTGGAAATTATACAATCACAAAGATCGGGGACAATCAGGCGTTAGCAAAAGTGTGTTATTACGGTACAGATGCCGCAGGAAGCGAAAGTTTTTTTGCGAATAAACACACGGATTTTTCAGAAGGAAAAAGATTCATCATTATTCACATGGCTGCATCTTATGCCAATGGAAGCAGTGATGCATTCTATGGAACAAATGCTACAGGCGAGGCTTTGGCAAAAGAACTCTATAATTATTGTGCAAATAAGCCGGAAATACCAGATGTAGCGATGTCATTTTCCAAACCGAATGTAAAAGCTTATGTAGATGGAAATGTTCAGAGAACGGAGAACATTAAGTTCAATGCATCTTCCCAGCAGAAAATCACAATGGACTTACCAAAGGGAGTGAAGCTTTATAATGTATCTACTGGAAATGTAAGTGCGGCAGGTGCAAGCGTAACAATTGGAGGCGGAACCACGTTTTATCTTTCAGCTCCTCTGACACAGACAAGAGATGTAAGTGCTACTTTTTCTGCAAAAATGAAGGGAAGTATTACAAAAGATTATTCAGCATATAAACTGACTACGAATGCAAGTGTTCAGGATCTGGCATTTGTGTTTGGAGAAGGTGTCGCTGATGAAAAATATGTAAGCTTAAAGGTGTCCTGGATTGAACAGGCTACGATCGAAATCGTAAAGAAAGACGATACAGCGGATGTTAATCTTGCAGGTGCAGTGTTCGGTGTATACAGCGATGAGGCTTGTACAAAGCTGATCATTCAGATGCCGGCAACAGATAAGAATGGAAAATCTTCTGTTACGATCATCAAGACACAGGATACCGTTTATCTGAAAGAGATCACAGCACCACAGGGATATGTAGTAAATGCAACGGCAACAAATGTAAAACTGGTAGCAAGTAAAACCTCATCGGTAACTGTGGAAAATAAGGAACAGCTGGCAGAGCTTACCATTTACAAAGAAGGACAGGTTCTTACCGGAGCAGATGTCAGTGAAAATGGAACGGTATTCCAGTATGAAAACCGCAGACAGAAAAATGCAGTGTATAACGTGTATGCCGGGGCAGATATCGTAACTGCTTATGGCACAAAAGTGTACAGCAAAGGTGACCTGGTAAAAGATAATCTGACTACGGGAGAGAATGGTTCTGTTACACTGAAGAACCTGCATCTTGGAAGCTATGTGGTGAAAGAAGCAAAAGCACCGGACAATTTCTATAACGGCAGCGAAGAAAAGCCAGTGACTCTGACTTATGCCGGACAGAATAAAGAAGTTGTATTTGCAGATGTGACTTTTAACAACGAAAGACAGAAAGCAGATGTTTCCGTAGTAAAACAGGATAAAGATACAAAGAAACCACTGAATGGCGGTATTTTTGCTCTGTATGCATCCGATGATATTAGAAATGCAGACGGAACCGTTGTTGTGAAAAAAGGAACACTGATTGAGAAAGCAACTACTGGAGCAGATGGAACTGCAAAATTCACAGCAGATCTTCCGATTGGATATTCCTATTCCGTAAAAGAAGATCAGGCGCCGGAAGGCTATGTAAGAAATACAGAAGATGTGTATACGTTCAAGTTTTCTTACACCAATGATAAAGAAGCAACCGTATTATTTGCCCATACCTTCAGCAATGACCGTGTGACAGCAAAGATCAATTTATTCAAAGTTGATAAAGAAACAGGAAAAGCAGTACCACAGGGAGATGCCACACTGAAAGGTGCGGTTTATGGTCTGTATGCCCGTGAAGATATCGTGCATCCGGACGGAGCAACTGGAACTATTTATAAAGCAGGAGAACAGGTAGCATCTCTTACAACAGATGACAAAGGACAGTCTTCTGTAAAAGGTTTATATCTTGGCAAATATTATGTCAAAGAGATCACACCGCCGACCGGATACCTGGCAGATACAGAAGAGCATGATCTTGTGTGCAGTTATGAAGGAGATATGACAGCAGAAGTAAAAAGAGAGTGCACTTCCAGTGAGCAGGTCATCAAACAGCCATTTCAGATCATCAAAGCAGCCAACAATGGAAAGACCGATGCAGATCTGTTATCCGGAGCCGGATTTACAGTTTATCTGAAATCTTCCCTTACAAAGAAAGCAGATGGAAGCTATGATTTTGATTCTGCCAAACCAGTAGTGAGTGGAGAAAATGGAGCAACTGAGATTTTCACAGATGAAAAAGGGTATGCCTGCAGTATTCCATTACCATTTGGAAGCTATATCGTGCGTGAAACTACAACACCGCACAATTACAAGCCAGTCGATGATTTTGAAGTGAATATCACAGAACATCATCCAAACGAGCCACAGATCTGGCGAGTGCTTCTGGATGAAGAGTTTAAGGCAAAACTGAAAATCGTGAAAAAAGACGATGAAACAAAGAAATCTGTATTGATTGCCGGAACAGAATTTAAGGTATATGACCTGGACAACAAGAAGTATGTGGAGCAGGTAACAACTTACCCAGTGACAACTACTCACAAGTCCTATTTTACGGACAGCCAGGGATATCTGATCATGCCGAAGAATCTGAAGATCGGACATTACCGGATTGAGGAAGTCAACGCACCGGAAGGGTACACAATCAATAAGAACTATGTAGAGATTGCGGTGGATGCAAATACAGCATACCAGATGGATTCTGAGAGCGGAGATGCCATTATTACGGTAGACTACGAGAACCATCCGGTAAAAGGAAAGCTGACGATCTATAAAAAAGGTGAGATGCTGACCGGATTTAAAAAGGATTTTGTTTATGAAGAAAGATACCTGAAGGGTACATCATTTCATGTCTATGCAGCTGAAAATATCTATACACCGGATTATCAGAAAGATGAAAACGGAAACAGACAGCTGATCTATGCAAAAGATGCACTGGTAACAACGGTAACGACCGGGGAAGACGGAAAAGCAGTTGCTGATAACCTGCCGCTTGGTTCTTACTATGTGGTAGAAAAGACTGCACCGGAAGGATTCGTCCTGAACCATGACAGATCGGATGTCTCATTTGTCTATGCGGATCAGGATACACCTGTGATCGAACAGGAAGTGATGGTTGGCGATGACCGCCAGAAAGTTGCAATCCAGGTAGAAAAACAGGATGCAGAAAATGGTGCAACCGTAGCAGGAGCTGTCTTTGGCATCTATAACACAGAAGATCTGAAGAATGAGAAAGGTGAGATCATTGTAAAGGCAGATACACTTCTGCAGGAAATGACTTCTGATAACGATGGTCTTGCAGCATGTACGCTGGATCTGCCGCTTGGACAGTATTATGTGAAAGAGTTAAAAGCACCGGCGGGATTTGTATCCTCTGATGAAGTTCTGAATCTGGATGCTTCTTACCAGGGGCAGGATGTGAAGACAGTAAAACTGAAAACAGTGAAAAAGAACCAGCCGACAACAGTTGAAATCACAAAATCTGATGTAACAACAGGTGTGGAACTGGATGGGGCAAAACTCACCGTTCTTGATAAAGAAGGAAATGTTGTGGATCAGTGGACTTCTGTAAAAGATCAGCCACATGTGATCAAACGACTGACTGTGGGTAAAGAATACACCCTTCGAGAGGAAATGGCACCGTATGGATATCTGAAAGCGACGGATGTGAAGTTCACACTGGAAGATACTGCCGAGATTCAGAAAGTAGAGATGAAAGATGAAGTTCCAACAGGACTTCTGATCATCAACAAAAATGGAGAGTTTCTGGATAAGGTGACACTTTTGGATCATGTAAAAGGTACCGTGGAGCATCTTTTTGAGTATGTAACCGGAAGCCTTTCAGATGTGGCTTTCGATGTATTTGCTGCGGAAGATATCAAAGCGGCAGATGGTGTCAGTGAAGATTATTTCAAAGCAGATGAAAAAGTAGGAACCATTACCACAGATTCCAATGGTATTGCACAGATGGGAGATCTCCCGGCTGGAAAATACTATGTGAAGGAAGTAAAAACAGCTCACGGTTATGTGCTGGACAAAGAGTCGAGATATGTTGACCTTTCCTACCGTGATCAGGACACACCAGTCATCACTTATGATGAGAAATGGCAGAATGCCCGTCAGAAAGTAAAGGTTACGGTTCTGAAGAAAGAAAAAGATACAGAACGTGTTCTTGCAGGTGGTGTCTTTGGTCTTTATACCAGTGAAGATATCAAAAATGCAAAGGGCGAGGTACTCCTTGAGAAAGACAGTCTGATCGAGCAGCGGGTAACGGATGAAAAAGGACAGATTACTTTTACGGCAGATCTTCCGGTAGACGGAAAATACTATGTGAAAGAAATCTTTGCGCCGGACGGATTTGTTACAACAGAAGAAGTACAGGAATTTACCTTTGAATATGCCGGAGAAGACCAGGCAGAAGTAAGCTACGACTTTACTTTTGAAAATCAGCCAACCACAGTGGAGCTGTCCAAAACAGACCTGACAACAGGTAAAGAACTTCCAGGTGCACACCTGAAAGTAACGGATTCAGATGGCAATACAGTAGATGAATGGACTTCTACGGAAGAATCCCATGTGATCAAAGAACTGGTTGTTGGTAAGAAATACACCATGACAGAGACAAAACCGGCAGATGGATATGTCACTGCAGAAAGTATTACTTTCACAGTAGAGAATACAGCAGAGGTTCAGAAGCATGAGATGAAAGATGATGTGACAAAAGTAGAGATCAGTAAGACTGATATCACAGGAGAAACTGAGATTCCAGGTGCGAAACTGACGATTCTCGATGAGGATGATCAGGTAGTAGAGAGCTGGACTTCCACAGAGGAAGCACACTATATCGAAAAACTTCCAATCGGTAAATATACCTTACGTGAAGAGCAGGCACCGAAAGGATATCTTCTGACATCGGATGTTAGTTTTGAAGTAAAGGATACTGGAGAGATCCAGAAAGTAGCTATGAAAGATGACACTGCCAAGGGAAAAGTGATTCTCAATAAGACAGATAAATCATCAGGAGAACCGCTGAAAGGGGTAGAATTTGAACTCCGTGACAGCAAAGGAAAGGTACTGGAAACCTTAAAGACAGACGCTGCCGGTCATGCAGAAAGTAAGCTGTATGAGATTGCCACATTTAAGAACGGCAAATATGATACAGCAATCAAGTATTATCTGGTGGAAACAAAAACACTGGACGGATACACACTGGATCAGACCAAGCATGAAGTGACATTTGCCTATGCAGATGACAGTACACCGGTTGTAGAAGTTACCTTTAATCTGACAAATGAGAAACCGGAAGTTCCAGAAACACCGAACACACCGGATATACCACAGTCCCATGAAGAGACAAAGGTATCAAACGCACCGAAAACAGGTGACAGCACGAATATCTGGCTGCCAATCTTGCTTCTTGTAATCTCCACAGGAGGTATGGCAGGACTTTATATCAGCAGGAAAAGGAAATAAGGAAATTAAAACCAACGGTTATGATTGGGAGCTTCTATGTGAGGCTCCCTTTTTCATACAAAAAAATCACAGAAAGGAACAGAAAACTATGATGAAAGCAATGGAAAAAAGACAGGAAGCACGAAAAAACCAGGAGAAAACAGTAAAGAGAATGATGGCTTATCAGAAGAAAGCCGAGCAGATGGTCAGCAGAAAAAGAATGAACCATCACATGATCAGAAAGGGGTAAAAGCGTATGATGAACAGAAAAGAATTTTATGAATATGTCAAAGACAATGTAAAGGAGTATCTGCCAGAGTCTTATAAGGACGCAGAAATTAAACTTCAGGAAGTAGAAAAAAACAACGGTTTGAAGTTGACAGGTATTACGATTCCAAACGGAGATCAGAGAATCGTACCGACAGTCTATCTGGATTCCCTCTACCAGGAATATATCCATGGAAAAGATGTAGACTCTTGTGTTGGCGATGTGGCTGATATGCGTATTGAGGCACAGGGAAAAGCAGAATTTTTTGATATGGGAGTTCCAGATATTCTGGATTATGAAAAGATGAAGGACAAATTACAGATGAGAATTTGTGATAAGGAATGGAATACCGATCTTCTTGCAGATAAAGTAGTCACAGAACACGGAGATTTTGCAGCTTATTATGCAGTAAATCTGGAGGAAAATGGAGAAGGGATCAGCAGTATTCCGGTAACTGTTTCTCTGATGAACGAGTGGGGAGTATCTGCCGAACAGATTCAAGCGAATGCGATGGTGGCAGACCGAAAACGTGGTGTCACACTTATGGATATGAATGAGATTATCAAATCTATGATTTTTGGTGAAGAACCAGAAAACCTGCTGAATGAAAAAATGGATATGGAAGCCATGGAAAACCCAATGTTCTGTCTGACAAACAAAGCTAAGATGAATGGAGCTTCCCTGTTACTGCAGGAAGATATTCGTAAACAGATTGGGGAATGCCTGGGAAGTGATTACTTTGTCATCCCATCTTCCATTCATGAAGTGCTGATTCTTCCTGATAACGGCATTTTTCAGGTTCCGGAATTAAATGCGATGGTACAGGAAGTCAATGAGACACAGGTGGAAAGACAGGAACAGCTTTCGGATAAGGTTCAGTTCTGTGATAAAAAGACCGCAGTAATGGAAAATGCTGAGCGTAGGGAAGCTCGTTTGGAGAAAGAAAAAGCAGCCGAAAAAGTGGAAGTAAAAGGTGGAATCCATGGAAGACTGGAAAAAGCCAAGGCAGAGATCAAGGCAAAAGAGGCAGACAAAGTGCCAAAGAATAAGTCAAAAGATCTTGCCGCAGCATTATAAAGAGAAACAACGATGATTTTAAGGGGACTGTACTAAGCAGTCCCTGATTTTATGAAAAGGAGTAGCACATGGCAAATAAATTATATGCAATGGAACAGCTGACGGAAGAGGTGGCAAAAGATGTAGCTGCCAGTCCGCAGGAATGGATGCGGTTCCTAAACACTTCATCCAGACTGTACAAATATACTTTTCCAGAACAGCTTTTAATTTATGCACAGCGACCGGAAGCAACTGCCGCAGCATCCATGGAAATCTGGAATCAGAAGATGTACCGCTGGATCAAAAAGGGATCCAAGGGGATTGCCTTGATTGACAATACTTCCGGACCAAAAACAAAACTTCGGTATGTATTTGATGTGCAGGACACTTATAAAGTGCGGAATCTGGGAAAAGATCCACAGTTATGGAATCTTCCAATGGAAGGTGAACAACTGGTTGCAGATTATCTGCAGGAGCAGTTATCACTGGAAGATACAGAAGGAGGGCTTGCTGAAAGTCTGCATCAGGCAGCGAAGGAGAGTATGCAGGAATGGCTTCCAGATGCATTGGAAGAACTGAGACTGGATGTGACAGGGACATTTTTGGAAGAACTGGACGAACAGAATCAGGAAGTAGAATTCCGGGAACTGATGACCAATAGTGTCTGGTATGTATTACTAAACAGGTGTGGACTGGATGTACAGGAATATCTGGATGCAGAGGATTTTCGGCATATTACGGACTTCAATCAGCTGAAAGTATTAGGACATCTGGGAAGTGCAGTCAACGAGATCAGCAGACCAGTTCTGATGCAGATTGGACGATTTGTTCTGAATGATCTGGAAAATGACCTGAAAACGGTTGCAAAAGAAAAAGAAGTAGCATATAATGAATTTAACACGTTAATTCGTGAAAGCAATACAGATAACACAGAAGATAGAGAAGAAAAAAAGGAGGAAACAGACTATGAGAGAGATCAGTTACAGCCAGAACGGAGAGTATCAGATTCCAGATATCAGCCTGGAAGAGACGAGAGGAACCATCGGCAAGTACGGAATGATGCGGAAAGAGTATCTGAGAAATCACAAGGTAGCCAGGTTCAACATTCTGACACTGCAGAACCGTCTGGACAGTCATCTGATGGAGATCGACAGCCAGGCAAGACAGAGAGTAGACGACCTGATGAACGAACTTCTGGAGAAAGATCCGGCACCGGACAAAATGGCAGACGGGATGGCATGGACCAGACACATGAACCAGATCAAGGCACAGGCAGAGGAGCTGGTGATTCAGGAGATTATTTACAGTTAAGTCTGTTCCCAACAGAAGAGGAACAGTTAGGAGAAATAAGGAAAGCGGCAGCTGCATTGGAACAGCCAGCCGCTTTTCTTATTTCCGATGAAGTGGTAAATGATATTCTCCGCACGGGAAGCGGACAGAAAAATACACTGTTTCATATTACAGCAAGACTGATTGAAGGTCTGGATAATGAAGAAATGCGGAGTTTTCTGAAAGATGAATATGGAACTGGTGGCAAAGGATTTACCATAGATGGTCAGAAAATCAGTATCTGGTATGACAATGATGGTATCCGTATCCGGCGAGGGGACTCTGCCAGAAGAAACTTTGACCGCATGGTTACGTGGGAAGAAGCAGCGAACAGAATTCGGGATATGTATGAGGATGGAAATTACGTGGATAATTTGATTTCCAATAATGCCATTGAACAGGAGCAGGAAGAAATGACCAATCTTCTTGCACTTCATTTTCGGGATACTTGCAGAAACTGGGAAAAGAAACAATCATATTCAGACTGGCAGGATGTAGTGAGTGGAGCATGGACAGATCAAGAGGAAGCAGATGCGATTGTCTATCGTTTTGAATGGCTGCAGAAATATATGGATGAGAATCCGGGAGATTATCACCGCTGGGAGATTCAGCATAATCCGGAATATTTCCAACGCTTTCAGGATCTTCAGAGGGAGCGTTCCTGGGTAGACCAGAAATTTACGGTCGAACGTCCGGCACTATCCTTTATCACACAGGATGAAATTGACGCAGTGTTAAGAAGAGGCGGCATTACTGCAGGAGGACGTAACCGAATCTATGAGTATTTCATGGAACATCATGATATGAAAGATGCAGCTGAGTTCCTGAAAAATGAGTATGGAACAGGTGGTTCCTCACCCGGAATACCAGGAGCAGATGCTTCCGACGCATCCCATGATGCAAAAGGATTAAAACTTGCAAAAGGGAAAATTGGCAGTCCAGAGGTAGAAGTTTTATTAAAGTGGAACAAGGTTGCAGAACGTGTTCGCCAGTTAATCCGCACAGATGATTATTTGTCACCGGAAGAAATGGAAAAGTACGAAGAACGACAGGAAGCACAAAGACTGGCAGATTTGGAAGAAGCACAGCAGATGTTAGGAGAACAGCTGGAGCAGGATACTTTGACAGCGGAAGATATAACTGATTTGCGATTAGTTGATTCAGAATATATGTCTGGTACCAGAACAAAAATCCACGATTTTGATTGCAAAGTTAAGGGAGAAGCGAATCGACTTCAATACACATTAGAATATCATGATGATGGAGAAGGTTTCACGATTCATACGGAAAAAGATGATATTTGGAATCGAATGTCAACACAAGAATTGGAACGTCTGGATGTAAAACTCGGACAAGAAGTACTTTATTATCATTATCACAACAAAACTGTAAATGCGGATACTTTAGATGAATTACGGGAAATCAGGGAAGAAATTATGGAGGAAGAGTCCTTGTATTTTACTGCTATTTCTCAACGTGTGTGGACAGATTATGATAAAAAAGAAAAAGAATTATCTGGAGAAGTTGAGGTATCGGAAGAAAAAGAATCTTTGGAAGAGATTAACGGAATATCAGAAACGATTCCAGCAACGAACTTCCGCATCACAGATGATGAGCTTGGACAGGGTACAGCAAAAGAAAAGTTCCGTGCCAATATCATGGCTATCCAGTTGTTAAAGAAATGTGAGGATGAGAATCGCAATGCAACACCGGAAGAACAGGAAATCTTATCCAGGTACGTTGGCTGGGGAGGTCTTGCAGATGCATTTGATGAGACAAAATCTGCATGGGAGACAGAATATCTGGAATTAAAGACCGTCCTTACACCGGAAGAATATGCTGCAGCCAGAGCTTCCACATTAAATGCTCATTATACACAGCCGATTGTGATTGAAAGTATGTATCAGGTGTTGGAGAATCTGGGATTTACAAAGGGAAATATCCTGGAGCCATCTATGGGAGTCGGGAACTTCTTTGGAAAGCTTCCAGAGAATCTAAACCAGTCCAAACTCTATGGAGTGGAACTGGACAGCATCAGTGGCAGAATTGCTAAACTTCTCTATCCAGATGCCAATATCCAGATCAAAGGCTTTGAGAAGACGGATTATCCCAATGATTTCTTTGACGTGGCAATCGGAAATGTGCCATTCGGTGCATATAAGGTCAATGACCGTCAGTATGACCGCTACAATTTTATGATTCATGATTACTTTCTTGCCAAGACTATAGATCAGTTACGTCCAGGTGGTGTAGCTGCGTTGATCACAACAAAGGGAACTATGGACAAGGCATCACCGGAAGTCCGGAAATATTTGGCAGAGCGTGCAGACTTGCTGGGGGCAATCCGACTGCCGAACACAGCTTTTAAGGCAAATGCAGGAACAGAAGTCAGTGCTGATATTTTGTTTTTCCAGAAGCGTGAGAGTTTCACAAAAGAGATGCCAGACTGGGTGAATTTGGAGAGTGATGCAAATGGGATTACCATTAACAAGTATTTTGTTCAGCATCCGGGATTGATTCTTGGTGAGATGAAAGAAGTGTCCGGTCCGTATGGTATGGAAACAACCTGTGCTCCAATGGAAGGAGCTGATCTGGAATTACAGTTACAAGAAGCTGTAAAACACATCAAGGGAAGCATGGTAGCGGCAGTAGATATAGAGGCAGAACTGGATGAGATGCCAGAGAGTATTCCGGCAGATCCGAATGTTCGAAATTACAGCTATACGGTGGTAGATGATCAGGTATATTACCGTGTCAATTCTTTGATGAATCAGGTGAAAATGCCTGCAGCCACTGCAGAACGTGTAAAAGGCATGGTTGCAATCCGTGATACCGTTCGTGAACTGATCGCCATGCAGATGGAAGAATTTGTCACAGACGAAGAAATCCAGAAACAGCAGAAAAAACTGAATCAGGTGTATGATACCTACACAGCAAAGTATGGAGTTATTGGAAGTAATGCTAACAAACGTGCATTTTCTGATGACTCTTCTTATTGTCTGCTGTGTTCCCTGGAAGACTTGAATGAAGATGGAACATTGAAGCGGAAAGCGGACATGTTTACCAAACGAACCATTAAAAAGGCGGTCGCTGTGACAAGTGTGGAGACAGCCACAGAAGCACTTGCTTTGTCCCTAAATGAAAAGGCTAAAGTAGATCTCCCATATATGGCACAGTTGACCGGAAAGACCGAAGAGAAAATCACAGAAGAGCTGGTTGGAGTTATCTTCAAAAATCCACTGACAGACCAGTGGGAAAGTGGAGATGAATATCTGTCCGGAAATGTTAGGGATAAATTAAATACAGCGAGAACTTTTGCAGAGAATCATCCAGAATTCACACCGAATGTCCGTGCATTGGAGGCAGTTCAGCCGAGAGATCTGGAAGCATCGGAGATTGAAGTGCGTATTGGAGCCACCTGGATTGAACCTTCGGATTATCAGGAGTTTATGGTGGAACTGCTTCATACGCCGAGGTATCTTGCGCAGAAGGAAATACAGGTAAAATTCTCTGAGATAAATGGTGAGTGGAGGATTACAGGAAAGAACGCCGACAGTCCAAGAAATGCGTTTGCCTATGCAACGTATGGAACGGAGAGAGCAAATGCCTACCGGATTCTGGAAGATACCTTGAATCTAAAAGATGTTAGAATCTATGATAAAGTCGTAAATGACAATGGGGATGAAGTGCGAGTTTTGAATAAAAAAGAAACTATGTTGGCATCACAAAAGCAGGATGCTTTGAAGGCTGCATTCCAAGATTGGATTTTTAAGGATCAGCAGAGGAGAGAAAGACTGGTAAGCGTGTACAATGAACGTTTTAATAGTATCCGTCCCCGTGAGTACGATGGAAGTCATCTGACTTTCCCAGGAATGAATCCGGAAATAGAACTTCGATCGCATCAGAAAAATGCAGTCGCACATCAGCTATACGGTGATAATGTGCTTCTGGCACATGTAGTAGGAGCTGGGAAGACTTACGAAATGGTAGCGGCGGCAATGGAGAGCAAACGTCTGGGATTATCTCAGAAAAACCTCTTTGTAGTTCCAAACCATTTGACGGAGCAGTGGGGAGCAGAATTCCTGCAGTTATATCCAGGGGCGAACATTCTGGTAGCAACGAAAAAGGATTTTGAACCGGCAAATCGAAAGAAGTTCTGTGCCAGAATCGCTATGGGAAATTACGATGCTGTTATTATTGGTCATTCCCAGTTTGAGCGTATTCCAATCTCTGATGAGAAACAGGAAGCCATGCTTCAGAGGCAGATTGATGATCTGGAAATGGCAATCCAGAGTGCAAGGTATGAACAGGATGGTGGACGTTATACCGTCAAACAGATTGAAAAGACAAGAAAAACATTGCAGACAAGGCTGGAGAAACTGAATCAGAAAGAGAAAAAAGATCAGGTAGTTACGTTTGAAGAACTGGGAGTGGATCATTTATATGTAGATGAAGCACACAGTTATAAAAACGCATTTCTTTATACAAAAATGAGAAATGTAGCCGGGATTGCACAGAATGAAGCACAGAAGTCGGCGGATATGTTTAATAAATGTCAGTATCTGGATGAGATTACCGGAGGAAAAGGCATTACCTTTGCTACGGGCACACCGATTAGCAACAGCATGACGGAATTATATGTTATGCAGAGGTATCTGCAGAACAGCAAATTACAAAATATGGGACTTGGACTGTTTGATTCCTGGGCCTCCACCTTTGGCGAGGTAGTCACGAGCATTGAGCTTGCACCAGAAGGAACAGGCTACCGTGCAAAGTCAAGATTTGCAAGATTTTATAATATTCCGGAACTGATGAATATGTTTAAGGAGATTGCAGATATCAAGACTTCCGATCAGTTAAAGCTTCCTGTGCCAGAGGCGGAATATGAAACAGTGGTGCTGAAACCAACGGAACAGCAGAAAGAAATCGTAGAAAGTCTGGGGGAACGTGCAGAAGTTGTCAGAAACGGAGGGGTAGATGCTTCGGTTGATAATATGCTGAAAATTACCAACGATGGAAGAAAATTGGCATTGGATCAGCGTTTGGTGAACGAATTATTGCCAGATAATCCAGAAAGCAAAATATCAGTCTGTGCAGAGAAAAGTTATGAGATCTGGAAAGGCACGGCAGCACAGAAATCTGCACAATTGATTTTCTGTGACTTGAGTACCCCGAAAGGCGATGGCAGCTTCAATGTTTATGATGACTTGAAGCAGAAATTGATGGAAAAAGGTGTACCGGAAAAAGAGATTGCTTTTATTCATGATGCAAATACAGAAGCAAAGAAGACGGAGCTGTTTGGAAAAGTGAAATCCGGGCAGGTTCGTTTTTTGATTGGTTCAACAGCAAAGATGGGTGCCGGGACCAATGTGCAGGATCGTCTGATTGCGTTGCATCATCTGGATATTGGTTGGAAACCATCTGACTTGGAACAGAGAGAAGGGCGTATTATCCGCCAGGGAAATCATAATAAAAAGGTTCATATCTTCCGATATGTAACAGAATCCACATTTGACAGCTACATGTGGCAGTTGATTGAGAACAAGCAGAAATTCATTTCTCAGATTATGACCAGTAAAGCACCTGTGCGAAGCTGTGAAGATGTGGACGAAGCGGCACTTTCCTATGCAGAGGTCAAAGCTCTTGCAACCGGAAATCCAGCAGTAAAAGAGAAGATGGCATTGGATGTTGATGTGGCAAAATTAAAACTTTTAAAAGCCAACCACATGAATAACCAGTACCGCCTGGAAGATGATATTGCAAGGAATTTTCCACAACAGATTGCAAAACTGACAGAAATCATTGACAGCTACAAGGCAGACATCGCTCATTATTCTGAGCATAAAAGCACAGATCCAGAGCAGTTTACTATGGAGATTGGTGGCAAAGTGTTCACAGAAAAGAAAGAGGCAGGAGCAGCACTTCTGGCGGTATGTAAAGATATTAAAACTGTAGATGCTGCGATGGATATCGGAAACTATCAGGGATTCAATATGAGGATTCAGTTTGATGGATGGAGTAAAGAATTTATATTATCTGTCAAACATGAGGCTGTCTCGAAAGTTCATCTTGGAGCAGATGCACTTGGAAATATTACCCGTATCAACAATCTGTTGGACAGTTATCCAGAGAAGCTTTCAGAAGCACAACAAAGATTGGAAACAGTGTATGAACAGATGGCAAATGCGAAAGAAGAAGTGGGAAAGCCATTTCCAAAAGAAGAGGAGTTGAACCAGAAACTGGAGCGACTGTCAGAGCTAAATGCATTGCTCAATATGGATGAACGGGAAGATGCAGAAGCAGAAGTATCTGAATCAGATGAGAAAGAAGAAAGACCGGCACGTGGTTCTATCCATGAAAAACTGCAGATTTGTAAAGAAAAGAGTCAGCGGGAAAGTGAAACTGGCAAGGATAACAGAAAACGGGACTTTGGTCTGGAATAAGAAAACAAGGAAGATGGCATAATCTGACAGAAAATATGTTCTGTGGGTTATGCCATTTTTCAGAATACAGGAGGAACTTATATGGCAAGAAACAGGATAATAGGTAGAGAAACGCAGAAAATGCAGGAATATACGCAGGAACAGATCAATCAGGCAGAGAGTAGAGGTATAGAAATATCAACAGATGTAAAAGGACAGCTTTTTGAATATGCGAATCTGATCGGCGAGAAAGAGAAAGTTAGGGCTTTGGTAAGAAATCTGGCAGATGCAGTGAGCCAGGCAGATTCAGAAGGTGTAGAGGATTTGCTGGATGACGCAAGAATGGATATTCAGGAACTGCCAGATCCAACCATAGGTAAGCTGGAATTACGTGACTATGGATATATGGAAGAAGATATGGTGCCACTTAGAAAAGAAGCAGCTTTGGATTATCACAGAATGGGTTCTAAGATTTATTGTCTTGGCAGTGCTGGCAGTAAAGGTGAATATGCGAGTAAAGAAATGATACAGGCACATGACGGTTTGTTTGGAATGGAATCGCAGATGTGGGAACGGATAAAAGATAACAACCTAGATTATGCAGAAGAAAATTTAGGAGCATTTCAGGAGCCTATGAGTGTCATTGAGCAGGAAGAAGCACTGAAATTATACGATGCAGGAGCAGATATCTATCTGATCACTAATTTTTCATCACCTATGTATGTCACAGAACGCATGGAAATTGAACGAGGACCGGAGCATTATCAGATGTCTATGACAGAACTGGAGCGTTTCCGTAACCTGGAATGGGAAATGCAGAAATATCCACAGATTCAATCTTTGAAAGAAGCAAATCTGTTGTTAGGAACAAGAAGGACATTTGGAATTTATCAGATTCGGGATGATTTACCGGGAGAAAACTATGCATTTATGAATATGAGTTTTATTGAAAGTCATGGTATGCAGATAAAAAAAGAAGATTATAAGCTGGTCTATGTTGGTGAATTATCAGGAAATATGTCACTGGATGATATTTTTGAAAAGTTCAACATTGACAGACCGGAAGACTTCCGTGGGCATTCCCTGTCTGTCAGTGATATCATAGTTCTGAATGACGGGAAAAAGGTAACTGCTCATTTTGTAGACAGTATCAGTTTTGAACAGCTGGATTCTTTCCTGAATCTGGAAGAACAGGTTCTTAGTGAACTGGCATATGAGGTAGGAGAACGATATTTTGCTATTCAGAGAACAGAAGAAGGATATGATTATTCCTTTTACGATGAAGATTTCCGCTTGATGGATGGTGGCATTTATGAGAATGATGAAATTTCTATTGAAGAAGCGGCGGAGGAACTTTTGGAAGACGAAGGCTGGACGGGAGAACGCATCCGTGGGGATTATGATCAGTTGATGGAAAAAGTAGAAGAAATGGATGAAGCTGTAATGGCAGAGATTCAGAAAAGCCAGGGCGAATATAAGCCATTGGCAAAGGTGGAGGAACTGGAAGAGGCCAATTATAACATGATTGATAATGTACTCAATAATATGCCGCCTAAGAAAGAAGCTTATCTGGAATATTATGCTGCAGAATGTGATGAAATTCATGATATGGGAGCTTATGAGAAAAGCACAGATGTGAAAGAAATCGCAGCAATCTATGAGAAGTACAGAGAAGATCCGGAAAACGCTTATAAAGGCAGTGGAATGGGGATTATTTATCGTGATCCGGAGGATAGCTTGTTTGATGAAACAGAACTGTTGATTGTAATGGGAACAACGATACACGGCGACTTCTTGGATAATGTGCGGTTTTTAAAAGATCAGCCGGTGGTGCGTGAAGGTTTGGAGAAGATTCATAAAGCATTGCCTGATTATAAATATATCCCGATTCAGGATGTGCGTGAGGCAATGTATCCGAAAAAAATGACAACAGAAGAACTGGCAGCAGCATTGGATGAGATTGCGGAAGACTTCGATCCGTATGACTATCGGGACCATGTAGAGCCAGGGCAGGATACCATACAGGAAGTCATGCTGGATCTGCAAAGTGGAAATGTTGGTTCTTATATTTCCTTTCTGAAGGATGTGATTGAAGAAGACTGTGAGCAGTCCGTGTGGGCAGGTGTTTTGCTGGAACGGCTGAAATCCTACGAACCAGATATATCCAAAGAAACAGAGCCGATGGTGTATGTGAATTACTGTGAAAAGCGAGAGCTGATGGAACCACGCTGTCAGAAGCTCTCAGATCTGGATTCCCGTACTGCACAGAAGGATAAGGAATGGTACGCAGACCGTAATCCGAGGACGGATGAGCCGATGGTAACAGCCCAGATGTTTTTTACTATATATTATGCGGAAAAAGGCGATAAAATGCTGCAACATTTCAAAGGGAAAATAGATATTGGAACAGGAAATGGCGGTATTTTAAGTCAGCTGAAACTCCAAAATGAACTGAAACTTACGGATGAAAGCTGGATTGGTTATCTGAAAAACAAGGGAAATGAAGAGTTTCAGAAGTGTATGGAAGATCTGACCGATATGCAGAACCATGTGCTGCCATATTTGCAGAGCTTTTGCAGTCTGGAAGAAAAAAGTGTGCAGGAAAAGCAGGAACGGCAGGTTGCAGAAAAGCAGGACAGCAGAGTAGAAGCGTCAAGGGCAGCGAATGTGACAAAAGGGGATAATGACAAAGCTGTGAAAAAGGTAGTTTCGAGTATGCAAACAGAAAAGAATAAAGCAACTACGAAGGCAAAGAAGCCATCTATTCATGAACGACTGGAAATCAATAAGAGAAAAATCCAAGAAAAGCAGGGAAAAGATGAGCTGGAGAGAGGAGCTGATCGGGATGTAAGAACGGTATAAATTTATAGAAAGGCACTTGGCTCCGTTTTGGACATAGCAAAAGTGCTGACAGTGACGAACGAAGATGTGCTGCCTGCTTATTTGCAGAGAGTATCTGATTTTGAAGACTGCCTACTTGCAACTTGTACGAAGGAGAATCAGTGTGATGCGATTGTGACAAGGAATAAAAAGGATTTTCTTTCCTTTTGGATTACACTGCTTTCTCCGGAAGAACTGCTGAATATTTATTCGTAAAAATATGTTTTTACAATCGGCAGCAGAAGGAAAGTTGAATGATAACTCCGATCCAGCATACTGCAAAATATAAAAATTTTATAACAAAGTGGAAAACCCTGCGTAGGATCAGAAATGTTCTCACAGGGTTTCATGTATCTAATAAAATATAGAAATTTAGCGGATTTCTGCTAGAATAAGAAAAACTGTTAAAAAAATATCGTATATAGATCAAAAAGACTATATATGGGCGACCTTTTAAAGCCGATTTATATAAAATAGAAGAAAAAAAGGTGGTCGATACCGTGGATATAAAAACAGCGGTCATATATCGTTTAAACGATCTGATTAATCAGAAAGATATCACAGTGAATGAGGCGGCGGTATGTTCTGGCGTTCCTCCTTCAACATTAAAGAATATTTTGTATGGTCAGAGTAAGAATGCTGGCGTAGTTACAATAAAAAAGATATGCGATGGATTGGATGTCACAATACAGGAATTTTTTGCTGATCCCATCTTTGCAGATTTGGAACCCGAACTATAGGAAGAGTAAATGCTCATAGGATTCAGATTCTGCAGGATGGATTTTTTATGAAAGAGGGTTAGAGGAAACTAACTTAGGAGGACATAGATGTATAAAATAGCAATTTGCGATGATGATAAAAATTACAGGGAGAAAATAGAGAAGGTTATAGAAACGGAAGGGATTCTTCCTAAGAGCGAGATACGGTTTTATGAATACGAGTCAGGAAAGGAACTACTGAAAAATGCTGATATTTTGCATGATTTGGTCTTTATGGATATGCGTATGCCCGGATTGGATGGGAATAAATCGGTACTGAAGCTGAGGGAATACAATAGGGCAGCGATATTGGTGTTCTGCTCCGGATACTTTGAACCGACTTCAGACAGCATCAATATTGGGCAGCCGTTCCGGTATATTATGAAAGACTTGCATGACAGAAGTCTAAAAAGGGAAATCCCTGCAATTTTATCAAAAGTAAAATTGCACTGTGGAGATTCTTCCGTGACGGTTACATCAGCGGGAAGAGTAATTCGTATCTATACGGAAGACATTTTATATATCTGTCTGGCGAAAAGGGGTTGCTCTATATACGTTGCTAGGCAGGGGGAGATAGATGAGATGCATTGTAAGGAATCTTTAGGCGATTTATATGAACGTCTGGCCGGAAGGGGATTTGAGTATGCACATAACAGTTATATTGTAAATCTGGCGAAAGTGGAAGGATTGGAAAAGAATGTGGCGCTGCTACAGATGGGAATCCAATTGAATGTTTCAAGGTCGAGAAAAGGTCAGTTTGCTGACGCTCTGATCATGTTTCTTGGGGAAAGGAACGGCATGGTATGATAGTAAGAGATTTTTTGATCTGCCTTCTTCAGATGTATCTGTTGGAAGATCTGGAAAAGAACATGCTTCCATACAGAAGAGAAAACTTTTGGGGAAAATTTCTCATATATTTTGTCGTAGCACTGATAATGCTCGGAATCAACCACTTGGAATCCTCAGTATTTAATATGGTAATGATTCCGGTAACGTATATGATTGTGTCAATGGTTGTGTTCCGGGGAAATATATGGAAGAAGCTGGTTATAGTATGCTGCTATTATGTGCTGGCAATTATTCCTGAATTTCTCTTTGCAACGCTTACGAATGCGTATGGCGTGACTGGTGCATCTGAGGGTTTTAGGACGGAAATAGAAAAAACATTAGCGCTACTACTAATGAGTACCATGACATTTCTGTTTATTAAATGCATTAATCAGGTAACGAGAAAAAGGAATTATCTGACGATTGAGAATAAAACTTTTACTGTGCTGCTCATGCTGCCAACCGCTACGATCATTATATTAGGATGTGTGTTTTATTCAAATATTTCTTTTGAAGGAATGAACAGGGTTATGGTTCCGGTAGGAGCTTCGCTGCTGCTATTGACGAATATCTTCATTTTCTCAGTGTTTGACCGGTTTGTAGAGAAATCAGAAGAAGTGAAGAAGATGGACCGGCTTTACCAGAAAAGCAGGGCGGAGATTGCTAATTTACAGTATATGAATAAGGTCAATGAGGATAACAGGGCATTCTTACACGATATAAATAAATTTATTTGTACAGTAGCCGGTTTGATGGAAGAAGGAGAAAATCAAGAGGTTAAGGAGATTATGGAACATTTAGGTGTCCGGATTCAGAGCCTTCAAAAAGGTGTGTATTGCGAACACCCGATCTTGAACAGCATCCTGTGCGAAAGGAAATTCCTTGCGGAATCTAAGAATATTTCCTATAAGATTACCCTGGGTAATGATCTCAGGCTGGACTTTCTGGAAGAACTGGATATGATCTCAATCGTAGGTAATCTTTTGGATAACGCACTGGAAGCGGCAGAAAAGACAAAAGATGGCCGATATGTGGAATGCAGGATGTATATGGGAAATGAGGAACATTTCCTTGTTATGGAATTTTGCAACGGGTATGTTGTTCCACTGTTAAAGGACAAGGACCGGTACATAAGCACCAAAAGAGATGCAGACAGTCACGGGATCGGACTGCATACGGTTGGAAAACTGGTTAAAAAGTATGCTGGAATTATGAGAGTGGAGGTCGGAGAACAGGAGTTCTCTGTTAAGCTGATCTTTACAATAAAATAAAGATGTGCAAAAATCGCCCAAAAAGTTACCGTTTTTGCCACGGTAATTGAAAAAAGGGCGATTTTTGTGTAAACTATCGGAAAAAAATGGAGGCATGTAACTATGAAAAAAACAATCAGAAAAAGCTTGGGTATCAAAGTACTTGGAGTTGTAAACTGTCTTGCACTCTGCCTGACGGCATATACGGCAAATCTGGCGTGCAACTGGCTGTACTATCAGGAAGAAGAGCCGGAAGAAGTTAAGAAAATGAGGAAATTCTAGTGTGGAAAAAAACTACCGGCTGGCTTTTTGAAGTGCAAAACAGGAACGGGATTCTTGAAGAGAAAGACCGCAGGCTGTATGAATATGCTTACGGCGTACTGCTGGGCAGGGTGGCGATATACCTTATCATTGTCATACTTGGCATTGTAACGGGGAATTGGCTGGAGATGCTAGTCTTTTTATTGCCCTTTACTGTTCTAAGGCAGTATGCCGGAGGGATTCATTTAGAAAAAGCAGGGAGCTGCATGGTTGTTTCCAGTATCCTTGTCCTTCTGTGCGGTCAGTATCTGGCGTCTGGTTCGGCTGTGATGTGGCAAATACGGATCATATGGCTTGCTGCAGTTGGAGTCATATTTGTTATGGCACCGGTGGATGCCAGCAGTAAGAAACTGGATGAGAAAGAAAAGAAAGTTTATGGTATGCGCGCGAGGGCAATTTTAATTATTGAATGCGCGATAGCAGGTGTTTTTTCTGTAACCGGATATTTCCTGGTCGTAAACGGGATTATGGTAGCGCATATTGTTTTGGCGTCCGGTTTAATATTGGGATGGATCAAAAATTTTTTTTTGACAAATAGTTAGAGTCAACTAATCCTGGATAGGAATAAGAAATGCTTGGGAAAAGCATATCAAAAAATGATAATAAACAGAATAAAAAAGAACATGATGCAAGAGGAACATAAAAGTGAATTTGAAGTTGATAAAAAATACAGAAAATATTAACAAAGAGAAAATAACTTTGTTTTGTCTGCCGTTTGCGGGGGGCGGCGCTTCTGCTTATAACCAGTGGGCGAAAAAGATGCAGGGAAAAGTAACGGTATGTCTGGTTCAGCTTCCGGGAAGGGAAGAACGGATCATGGAGAAGCCGTATATAGATATGCCGGTTATGTTAGATGATCTGGAAGAGGCAGTAAGAGAGGTTGTGGATGGACCGTATGCCTTATGGGGGCACAGTATGGGCGGTAAGATTGCCTATGAGCTGGAAAAGAGATTGGAAGCGGTCGGATATACAGCGAGCTGTCTGTTTATTTCCGGTAGCCGGATTCCCAGTATTCCGGAGCCGAATCCGATCTATCATCTTCCGGATGAAGAGTTTAAGAGGGAACTGGGAAGATTTGAGGGGACGCCAAAAGAGATACTGGAGAATCAGGAATTATTGGATTTCTTTCTGCCTATGCTGCGGGCAGATTTTACCATGGATGAAACATATTATGACAAGACGGGAATAGTACTGCATGCGCCTATCGCTGCATTTGGCGGAGAAAAGGATGGCGAAGCGGATGAGAGCGCAATCTGCGAATGGGGAAAGTATACGGATAATGATTTTGACTACCGAATATTTCCGGGAGGGCATTTTTATCTGCGGGATTACGAAGACGAAGTAATAAGTGAGGTTGAGAGACGGCTTCAGGGAATGATAAATGGAGGTTAAACGATGCGGGGAGAAGGAATTTCTGTCAGCAGACAAACTTCATATCCGTGAAAATGAGATACATATATGGTGCATCTGTTGGCCGGAAATGACAGATTTCTGGAAGAATCATGAATATATCCTGAGTGAGCAGGAGTCGGAGCAAGCCGGAAAGTTCCGCTTTCCTGAAGACAGGATGCGTTATATTGCCGGGAAACTTATCGTGCGAATTCTCTTGAAAAGATACTTAGATGTGGAAACAGTTGATTTTTCTGTCAATGAACTGGGTAAGCCTTATCATAAAGAAATCGCAGGAAAGCAGACAGTCAATTTTAATATTTCGCATTCGGGGGAATTCATACTGGAGGGATTCGCTGTCGGAATGGATATCGGAGTGGATGTGCAGGAAATGGCAGGATGCCCGGATTACAGGGAGATAGCCGGGAATTTCTATACGGCAGAAGAAGCGGAAGATGTAATAAATGAGGGACCGGAACTGTTTTTCCAGTATTGGGCGGCGAAAGAAGCGTATGTAAAAGCGATTGGTATTGGATTGGGAAGAGGAATGGATTTCTTCTCTGTCAGAAACGGGGAAATTACAGAAAAAGGCAGGAAAGGCCAGGGATGGCATTTGTATCCGGTAAAGATTGAGGGATATGCTGCGTATGTGGCGGCGCATAAGAAAGGAGACAAATCAAATGAGTTATAAGAAGGATATGAGCAAATACGAGCATTTGGAAGGATGGGAACGATGCGGCTTTGGAGAGCAGCTTGATAAGTGGGCGGAAAAATATGGAGAAAGAACTGCGGTCACGGACAGCGAAGACGAGATCAGTTATATGGAATTAAAGCAAAAAGCAGATTGTCTTGCGGCAGCTTTTCTGCGTAAAGGGATTTTAAAGGGAGACAAAGTGCTTGTGCAGCTTCCGAATAGGATTTCTTTTGTGATCGTGTTTTTTGCGCTTTCCAAGATTGGGGCGGTGCCAATCATGATGCTGCCGGCCCACAGGGAGGCAGAACTGGAAGGAATTATTGAACTGGCAAAGCCGGCCGCTTATATTGTGGTGGAGAAATATCTGGGATTTTCATATGTGCCGATGGCAAATGCGATGAAAGAGAAATATTCATGTATCCGGCATATATTTGTAGATAGCGAATCCGGAGATATCAGTGGAATGATTGCGGAAACGTGTGGAGAAAATGGAGCATTTCCGGCTGTGGATGGGTATGAAACGGCGGTGCTTTTGCTGTCCGGCGGGACGACAGGGGTTCCGAAACTGATTCCGCGCACCCATACGGATTATATGTATAATGCCCGCATGTCCGCGAAGAGATGTCGCTTGGATAGCAGTGACGTTTATCTGGCGTCTCTTCCGGTAGCTCATAATTTCCCATTATGCTGCCCGGGGCTTTTAGGCACGCTGGAAGTGGGAGGAAAAGTTGTGCTTGCGTCTGCGACCAGCCCGGATGATATCCTTGACGCAATTACAGAGGAAGGTGTCACGATAACGGCATTGGTTCCTGCTATGGTTACTGTGTGCATGGAAATGCTGGAATGGGATGAAGATTATGATATATCCAGCCTGCGGATTTTGCAGGTGGGCGGCGCAATGCTGGAAGATTCCCTTGCGGATAAGATCATTGAAGAATGGCCGTGTAAACTGATGCAGGTATTTGGTACGGCGGAGGGGCTACTGTCCTTTACTAGCCCGGAGGATGAAGGTTCCCTGATCGCAAGATGTCAGGGAACTCCGGTGTCTCCTGCGGATGAAGTGAAGATTGTGGATGAAGAAGATAAGGCCGTACCGGAAGGAGTTTTTGGGGAATTATTATCCAGAGGCCCGTATACGATTGATGGTTATTATATGGCGGAGGAAGCAAATAAAAAGAGCTTTACGCCGGACGGATTTTACCGGACGGGCGATAAAGCTATGTGGACGAAAGACAGAAGGTTACGTTTGGGCGGGAGAATCAAAGAGCAGATTAACCGCGCCGGAGAAAAGATCATGCCTTCAGAGATTGAAGCTTACCTTTGCAGGCATTCGAAAATCAAAGAGGCAGCCGTTGTCGGCGTTCCGGATGAAACCCTTGGAAACCGGATATGTGCATTCCTTGTGACCGATGATGAAGCCGGGATCGATTTGCAGGAAATCCACAGGTTCCTGCGGGAAATAGGCGTTGCGGCGTATAAAATGCCGGATCAGATAGAACGGGTAGAGACATGGCCGCTGACCAGCGTAGGAAAAATAGATAAGAAAGCATTAGAACGGATGGCGCAGGGAAAATAGAAGGAGACAGAATCATGGAATATATAGAGATAAAGGAACAGATCAAACAAAAGCTGCCGGTAGCCAGAGATTTGGGGGATTCCGAAAATCTGCTGGAGCTTGGGCTTTCATCCCTGACGATTATGCGTCTGGTAAACCAGTGGAGAAAACAGGGGGTTAAGGTTTCATTCGGTTCATTGATGGAAAATCCTACCCTTGAAGGCTGGTGGGCGCTGATCCAGCGCAGCATAAAGAAAAAAGCGGGCAAAAAACGGGCGCAAGAATCTAAGATAACGCCGGAAAAGGATATGAAACAGCCGTTTCCTTTAACAGACGTACAGTATGCATATTGGGTTGGCAGGGATGAAGAACAGGCTCTTGGAGGAATAGACTGTCATGCGTATTTAGAGTTTGATGGGGAAAATATAGATCCGGAGCGTCTGGAAAAAGCATGGAATGTGCTGCAGTATCATCATCCCATGTTGCGTGCCTGCTTTCTGGAAGATGGGACACAGAAAATCCTGGATAAGCCGTATTGTGAAAAAATAAAGGTTCATGATTTTTCCCGGATGTCATCTGAGGAAGCAGAGGCAATGGCAGTATCTGTCAGAGAACGTTTATCCCATCGGAAGTTAAAGATTGAGGAAGGCGAAGTAGCAGGAATAGAGCTTACGCTTTTTCCTGAAAATAAGGCACGCCTTCATGTGGACATGGCGCTTCTGGTTGCTGATGTACAGAGTCTGCAGATCTTATTGAGGGATTTGGCGGCTGCCTATCGCGGAGAAAGCCTTCCGGCAGAATCAAAAGGGTGGAATTTTGCTTCTTATCTGGAACGGCAGAAAGAGGAAGATAAGGAAGAGAAAAACAATGCAGAAGGATACTGGAAAAAACGCTTGGAGCATTTGCCGAAAGGGCCAGGCCTGCCACTGGCAAAACGGCCGCAGGAAGTGACAAAGACTGTATTCAACCGCAGGATTGTAAGGATTGGCAAGGAAGAGTGGGCTCATCTGCAAGTACGGGCAAAGGAATACCAGACAACTCCGGCAATGGTTCTTCTTACTGCATATGCGACGGTTTTGGAACGGTGGAGCAGGAATCATCGTTTCCTTATTAATATTCCATTTTTTAACCGGAAAACAGAGCAGCAGGGGTTAGAGGAAGTAATAGCAGATTTTACTACTCTGTTATTGCTGGAGATTAACTGCGAAGAAAATCCGACTTTTGCGGAATTGTTGGACAGGATTCAGAGGCAGCTTCATGAGGATATGAAGTATACGGCATATTCCGGCGTACAAGTCCAGAGAGACCTTGCACAGATGTATGGGGACGCGTCGGCGGTGGCGCCGGTTGTTTTTGCCTGCAATCTGGGAACGCCGTTGGTAAATGATACCTTCCGGAAAGAATTGGGGCAGTTTTCTTATATGATCTCCCAGACGCCGCAGGTGTGGAATGATTTTCAGAGTTATGAAGATGAAAATGGTGTACAGCTTACATGGGACAGCGTGGATGAGTTATTCCCGGAGAATATGATTCCGGATATGTTGGAGAGTTTTGAGATTCTTCTGCATGAATTAGGAAAGAAAGACTGGAATCAGAGATTTGATGTGTTTCCGGAAAGACAAAAACAATTTGTTGAGGAACAGAAGAAAATAAGAAGATTGTATAAACCTGATTGTATTCATTCGGATTTTTTTAATATTGCAAATACTGTATCAGCGAAAGTGGCAATAATTGATACTGGAGAAGATATAACACTTTCTTATGGTGAATTGTCAGAAAAAGCTTTATCTGTTGCGGCTTTTTTAATAGATAAAAATATTAAGGATCAACCAATTGCAATATCGACTGGAAGGGGCTGGCGTCAAGCTGTAGCGGCCCTTGGAATATTAACTTCTTGTAATTTATATGTTCCGGTCACGACATCTCAACCAGAAGAAAGAAGAAAACTTATACATGAAAAAACAGGAATACAGTATGTCATTACTGATAAGAGGCATTATGCTACCTTAACTTGGCCGAAAAATACTATTGTATGGTTAATAGAGGATATTCTACTTAAAGAAAAAACAGAAGATCTTCCGAAAGTTACACCAGAAGATGCGGCTTATATTATTATGACGTCAGGAACAACAGGGATTCCTAAAGGTGCAGAGATACGGCATAAAGGAGCGTGGAATACAATAAAAGATGTTAATAGGCGCATCAAGATTACCGGAAATGATGTATTACTCGGAGTATCGGCTCTCGACTTTGATTTATCTGTATATGATTTATTTGGCATACTTGGAACAGGCGGAACTTTGGTTATGATTCCAGAAGAGAAAAGTAGGGATGCTGAGTATTGGCTGCAACTTGTAATTAGATATCAGGTAACAATATGGAATTCGGTACCAATTTTGTTGGATATGCTATTAATATGTGCGGAAGAAAAAAAAGTGAAATTGCCATTAAAAACAGTATTATTATCAGGTGATTGGATAGGGATGGATCTGCCACAACGCTTGGCGGGTTCTACTTCAGACTGCAAATTTATTGCTATGGGTGGTGCGACAGAAGCAAGTATTTGGTCAAATTATATTGAAGTAAAGTTACCACTTCCTTCAAATTGGCAATCAATTCCATATGGACGTCCACTTTCAGGGCAATCATACAGAGTTATGGATTTTAGGAGAAGAGATGTTCCATTCTGGGTAGAAGGAGAACTTTGGATAGGCGGTGATGGAGTAGGTACTTATAGAGGTGATGAGGAATTAGTACGTCAAAAATTTGTGGAAGATTCTGGAACGGTATGGTATAGGACTGGAGATAAAGGTAGATTTTGGGAGGATGGAACGATTGAATTTCTGGGAAGAGAAGATTTTCAAGTGAAAATACGTGGACATAGGATAGAATTGGGAGAAATAGAAACGAGCATAAAATCTATAGATGGCATAGATGAATCAATTGTAATAAGTAATAAGGGGAAATTAATAGCCTTTTTTTATTCGAAGGAAAGTGAAATTAATGATCAAAAAAGATTTTTAATTGATAATGAAGAATATATAACGGACGAACTGGAAAAAGTGCTAGATGATTTAGGGATAATTATAATTGTTGATATTTTAATCTATGAAAAGTGTTTTATTGAAAATGGGTTGTATTACACATATAACGATTTGTGCAAAATATGTAAAATTGATACTCATTATAAAAAATTGTTTGGGATATGGTTAAATATGTTAGTAAAAACAGGAAGTATTCGCTTTATTGAACAAAAATATTACTGCCCGGGTAATCTGATTGATATCCGAGATAGCATTGTAAAATATATACAAGATCTATCTGATAGCAACATTATTTTAAAGCAAATATACGAACTTGTAATTAATAGTGAAGATGTTATTAGAAAGATTATCCAAGGGTGCTTAGAAGGTACTTACACTCTAGAACCTAATAAATATGATCTTAGACCTGATAAATTGAATGAATTGTTTGAACAGGGTCAAGATTACATTGCGGGAATAAAAAACATAATAAAACAGATGAGTGAGGAGAATAATAGAAAAATTAATATTTTAGAGATTGGAGGTTATAGCAAATCTATCGTTAATAATGTGAGTTTTGAATTAGGCTCATATATAGAGAAATATACTTATCTGTCTCCCAAAAATAGTGAAATGGGTAAAGTAGATAATGTTGCTTTTGAGATAGAATGTATTGATTTAGATATTAATAATGAATTGTTTTCTTATAGATGTGGGAAGAGCAAATACGACATAGTTGTAGCATATCAATCAATTCATTGTGCAAATAATATTGATGAAGCTTTTAAGGTAATTAGAAAAGTTTTAAAAAGCGGAGGGCTTCTAATAAGTGTTGAACCTACGAGGAACAGTTGCTTTTTCAACGTAGTAATAGGTCTTTTAGAAAATAATTTTAATAATTACACAGATGAACGATCAGAGAATGAAGAATTATTGTTTGATAAACAAAAATGGAGGGAATCTGCAATAAAAGCTGGACTGCAGGAAATAGCTACCAAGAATTATGGAACAATGGATAAAAAGGTTATGTTTATATGGGAAAATAAGAAAGAACTAGAGGAAATGTTTGAAAGTGAAATAAAAAAAATATTGAAGAAAAAATTGCCTAATTACATGATTCCAGAGTTTTTTGTAGAAATGGATGTATTGCCGCTATCTAAGAATGGAAAATTAGATCGGAAAAAAGTTTTTTCGTATTTAAAAGAATGCAAATTTGGAAGAAAAGATGGGACAACGGCTACAACATATATTGAGATTGAAATAGTCAATATATTAAAAGATATATTGAAGCAAAATGAAGTTTTTATGGAAGACAACTTTTTTCAACTCGGAGGTGACTCTTTGCGTGCTATAAAATTTAAAAATAGTATACAGAAAAGATTTAATTCTAATATTTCGATAGCACAGATATTTGATAGTGCAAATATACAAGAAATGGTATCAAAGGTCGAACAGAGTATGCTGCAAAATGTAGAAGAGTCGATAGTCGTGGGAGATATATGATGAAAAGATTAAAAGTTATTGTGGTTGGGGCAAAATTTGGAGAAGTATATTTGCAAGTATTATTAAGGCGAAAAGATTTAGTTGATGTTGTCGGAATTTTAGGGAAAGGTGGACAACATTCTTTAGAATGTTCTACCAAATATAATATTCCACTGTATACATCAGTTTCTGAACTTCCCTCTGGTATTGATTTGGCCTGTGTAATTGTACGAGCTGGTGTAATGGGAGGGGAAGGTATCCAGTTATCAAAGGAACTTTTACAAAAAGGAATAAGCGTTTTGCATGAGCAACCTATTCATTATAAAGAATTAAAAGAGTGTTATGTTATTGCAAAAAAGCAAAAATGCTTTATGGGAGTTAGTAATTTATATAGATATATTGATGCTACACAATCTTTTATTGATTTGGTAAACTATTTGAAAAAAGAAGAGTATGTCGAATACATAAATGTAGAATGCGGTCATCAGATTCTATATTCGGTATTGAGCATATTGTTTGATTTAACGGATTATGCTCGGCCATTTGTTATTGAACAAGTAATTACTGACATTGGTCCATTTGATATTCTGTATTGTAGGATTAATGATATTCCGTGTATTTTAAAAATTCATAATGAAGTTAATTCTGATGATCCGGATAATTTCTTTTATTTATTTTATAAAATGCAGGTAGGATTTAAAAGTGGAGAACTACAGTTAGAAGATCCAGCAGGGCCAATTTTATGGTATTCACGTTTTGTCATACCACCTGATTTTAATTATGAAGAAAAAAATTGCAAGGAATTTGATAAAAGTAATGTTGTTATAATTAGCGAAGGAAGTAAATATTACGATATTTTTTGGAACAAATGGGGGGAGGCTATAATAAAACAAGTAGTTATAGCTGGTGATTATATTATCTATGATAAAGCGTACAATTCTAACATACAAAAGCAATTATATCAATCAAAGCAATGGCATGAAGTAATGAAAAATATTGGTTATCCAAGGGAAAAAAGTGTATGCTCTTATGAGGAAAATACCATTGATAGAATACAAGAATTTATTTATAAAAAAAATATACAAAAGTGTGATTTTGCATCTATATTTTCTAATCTAAACAGAAAAAAAATACTTGAAATCAAGCATAAGCTTGATAAGGCATGCCTATATTCTATGTTATTTACCTTGAAAAGTGAAGAAAAAGTTTTTGTGGGAGATATATTGGAAGTTAAGAAACCATATATCTCAGAGAGGGGAAAGAAAGACTTTTCATATGTTATAGATCGTTGGATAAAAGCATTGATAGATAACCACATGATAGGGCAAGAAAACAATTGTGCAATAAGTAGAATAGAATTATGTGCTTTAGATGTAGAAGAGGCGTGGAAAGAAGCAAAGAGAACTTGGATTGGAACTTTATCAGATTCTGTTGTGATTGACTACTATTACAGAAATGCGAAACATTTAGAGGAATTGCTTGCAGATAATCTTAATGCGACATATTTGCTCTTTACAGAGGGAAAGATGGATGTTGCGGAAGATTTTTATACAAACACCCTTATAGCAAGATATTTAAACCATATTATTAGTGACAAGATTTTCCATTTCTACAATCCTGGTATGACAATTTTAGAAATTGGAGCAGGAACAGGAGCTAGCACTGAGCTAATCTTGAAAAAAGTTGGGGTAGATGTGAAGTACATTTTTACTGATCTTTCGTCATATTTTTTAAATGCGGCACAAGATAAATTCTCAGTTTTTCCCAATGTGGAATATCAAATACTAGATATAGATCAAGATTTTTCTGGACAAGGAATAGATCAAGATTCTGTGGACATTGTGGTAGCATCAGGGATGTTAAATAATGCATTAGATACAGAATTCACTATTAGTAATATATGGAAAGTATTAAAAAAAGGAGGAATTATTTTTATCGCTGAACCGGTAGAGGAACTTTTGGAACTTCAGATTTCACAAGTTTTTATGATGACAAAGCCTGTTGATATGAGATATCTAAATAATCAAACTTTTTTTAATGAGAAACAATGGATAGATATTTTAGAAAAGAGTAATTTTGAAATAGTTGATATCGTTCCTGATGATAGTGATATGTTAAGTGTTCTACAGCAAAAATTAATTATAGGGAGGAAATAACATGTTAAAGTTAAGTCATATTTCGTGTAGGGTTGATAATTTATATGAAGTTGCGAAACAAGTGGAGGAAATGGGTTTCACAATTGAATGGGGTGGTTTACCTGGTAAGGAGAATAATTTTTTTATTTGGTTTGGAGATGAAGCCTTCTTAGAAGTGTTTTGTATAAAGCGAAAATTTGCACCATTAGTTGTTGCTATGCAGCTTGTGTATGGCACTGTACCAGCAAAAAAATGGTGGCGTTGGTTTAGTGCTAAAAATATGTGGTGTGATTTTGCCTTAGAAGACGATAACGACAATATGACAAAAATAGTGAGGAAAAATAAGAAAACTATTGTTGATATCGAGAGCATAAAGAAGTATGTAAAAGATATGGGTATTAACGTAGCTCCAAAAACATTACACTGGAAAAGAAAAAATTGCAAAGGCAAATATGCTAATTATAGTTATTTTATTCCTCGAAATGTCAAACTGCCGTTTATAGTTTCAAGATATGAACCTAGGCAAAAATCCTTAGAAACAGTGCATCAAAATGGTGCAAAAAAGATAGCTTATATAAAAATCGAGGTGGGAAAACAGGAATATAAAGAACTGTTTAAACTTGTAAAAGATGACGATAGAATTCAATTGATTAAAGGTAGAGATACACATATTTGTGAGATTGGAATAGAGGGACTTTCTAATAGTATTAAAATTTGCAATGTTCTCATAAAGGCAGTAGAGGTGTAAGAATGGAAAGCATATCAAAAAAGATAGTAGATTTAGAGAAGAAAAATATCATCTTAAAAACAGATGGTCTTAAATTATCATATGAAGCTCCAAAGGATAAAATAAATAAAGAAATTCTTGATTTTTTGAAGGAAAATAAATCGGAGATTATAAAGCTTTTATTGAATGATACTACAGAAAAGTGGAATTCTATGGGTATCTATGAAAGTAAATCCTTCCCATTAACAGATACTCAAGCTGCATATTTGATGGGACGAGAAGAGTGCTTTTCGTATGGCAACGTAGGATGCCATATATATTTTGAAATAGAATATAGTTGTTTAGATTTTAATCAAGTTCAGAATGTCTGGAATGAATTACTTGAAAGACATGAAATGCTGCGTATGGAAATAACTGCGGATAAAAAGCAGATTATTTCTGAAATAGTTCCAAAGAATATTGTGACATTTTGGGATACAACAAATGAAACTGAGGATCAGATTCTGAGCATGGTCAGAGAAAAATTTGGAAATAAGCAATATAATATTTATAAAGCACCATTATTTGATGTCGGCGTCATAAGCAGAGAAAAAAAGAATGATATTTTATTTTTATCCGTAGAGATGATGGTAGCAGACTGGACAAGTATATGGCTTTTGGTAAAGGAATTTGAGGATATCTATTTTGGAAAGAAAACTTTGCCTATTTTAAATAGTTCATTTAGAAGATATGTAGATTTCTTGCTGGCTGAAAAGGAAAGTGTAGCATTTTATCGTGATTTAGAGTTTTGGAAGAGTAAAATTGAAAGGATACCAGAAGCCCCCTGTTTGCCGACCGTAGAGCAGGCTTATGACTCCAATAGATTCAAGCATTTTAGTCATTCTCTGAATAGGGATTCATGGGAAAAAGTTGTTGCATATTCAAAAAAATATGGAATTACACCAACAGTAGCTGTTTTACAAGTTTATGTACAGATCATCAGAATGTGGAGTAGTAATAAGGATTTTTCATTGAACTTAACAATGATGAACAGAAACAATCTGCATTCTGACTTAGAGAATATTGTGGGGGATTTTACAGAACTGTGTGTGTTGGAGTGCTTCAATTTGGAAACTGATACTTTTGTAGAAAGTGCAAGGATACTACAAAAACAATTATTTGATAATTTGGATCATAAAGCATTTTCCGGAATAAAAGTATTAAGAGAACTAAATAAAGAAAAAGGGATTGACAAGGCACTGATGCCATATGTATTTACAAGTGCGGTAGGATTAGTTGGAAAAACATTGGAAAGTAACTTTGTGGGGCGAATGAATGAGTTTGGAGTTAGTCAAACACCTCAAGTATTCATAGACTGTCAAGTAATGGATGATTTAGAGGGATTAAGGATATTTTGGGATGTAAGAGAAGGGATTTTTCCGGATGGTTTGGTAGAAGATATGTTTTTCCTTTTTGGAAAACAGATCGATAAGATGGAGAAGGAGTGTTTTTGGACACAGGAAGATATAGTGGAATTACCAGAATGGCAAAAGCAAGTGCGAAATAGTGTAAATAATACCGCGGTAAAAAGAGAACTATATCGTATTGAAGAAGGTATCATATATTCATGTAGAAACAATCCTAATAAAATAGCGTTAGTAGATAAGGAACGATCTTTTACCTATCAAGAGACCCTTGAATATGCAATGGTTATAAAAAGCGAATTAGAAAAAAAGAACTGTAAGGTTGGAGACTATGTAGGAATAATGGTAAATAAGTCTGCGTTCCAAGTAATAGCAGCGATAGGAATTCTTTGTACAGGCGCAATTTTTGTACCCATTTCAAGTGATTTGCCTAGTGAGCGAAAACGGAAAATTATACAAAATTCAAATATCCACATAATTGTGCTAGATATTCCTTTAACTGAAAGTATAGAAGTACAGGATGTTGTTTATGTTGATGAATTATTCAGGGATCAAAAAATAATAGAATCAGCGAAATTGCTAGAAAACACACAAAGTGCTTATGTAATATATACATCAGGGTCTACAGGTGAACCCAAAGGTGTAGAAATTAGTCATGAATCAGTTATGAATACCATTCTTGATATGAATGAACGGTTATCTATAACGGAAAATGATGTTTTTATTGCTATATCAAAAATGAATTTTGATTTATCGATTTATGATATGTTTGGTTGCTTAATTGCGGGTGCAACATTAGTTATTCCTGATGATGATACAGTAAATCCTGAAAGGTGGGCTGAATTAATAAATCATTATGGGGTGACAATTTGGAATAGTGTTCCTGCACTGATGCAAATATTGTTTGTGAATGAAGAAGCTAAGGGATGTAAAAGAATAAGTTCCTTGAGAAATATTTTACTATCCGGTGATTGGATACCCATTGATTTACCTGCTCGAATTTACGAATTTTTACCGGATACAAGAATAATAAGTTTAGGTGGTGCTACTGAAGCATCCATTTGGTCTGTCTATCATGAATGTAATATAAATGAACAATATAAGAAGAGTATTCCATATGGAAAACCTTTATCAAATCAAACACTTTATATTTGGGATGAAAATATGAGGGATTGTCCTATCGGTGTCAAAGGTGATTTGTTTATAGGAGGCATAGGATTAGCCAAGGGATATATGAATAGCTCTGATTTAACTGCTCAAAAATTTATTGTTAAAGGAGGAGAACGATTTTATAGAACAGGAGATAAGGGGCGATATCTATTAGGTGGAGAAATTGAATTCTTGGGCCGAGAAGATATGCAGGTTAAAATAAATGGCTATAGGATAGAACTAGGTGAAATAGAATCAATATTATGCAATTATGAACCGATTTATCAAGCGGTTGTGTCAGTAATCAAGAATAAACTGTTGGTTGCAGCGGTTGTGTTTCATAATGGAAGTAATGCTTCTGAAGCGGATATATTGATATATTTAAAAATGCATTTACCTCAATATATGATACCAAAAAAAATAGTAGTTTGGGATTCATTTCCATTGACGTTTAATGGAAAGATAGATAGAAAAAGAATAGATGAGAACTATAGTATTGAAGAAATGCAAAAGCACATGGAGGGAATGAGTGTTGATAATAATTCGGCAAATGAATTACTTTTGATGTGGAGGGAAGCACTGCATAATTCTGAAATTCAACTACAAGATAATTTGTATGATTATGGAGTTGATTCATTGATAATGGCACAAATGGCAAGTAAGATAAGAAATAATTATACGAAAAATGAAATACCTTTTGATGTGTTACTTCGCCAATTATTAAACCATCCTGATGTTCTATCCCTTTATCAGTATATTGAAAATTATAGTATGCCAGATAAAAAATTGGTTCAAAATATAAAGAATGATGGAATCGGAACAATTAATATTTTTCATGAGAATAAAAATGATACTTTGCAGGTATTATTGCATGCAGGATTTGGAACAATGAATTGTTTCCGATACTTGATAGAATATATGAGACTAGATAATAAAGGAACGATTGCCGGAATAGCGATAAAGAATAGCAAACGGTATTGCGAAATGAATCCAGATAATTTGATTGAAATTCTAGCCGATGAATATGTGAATTTAATTATTGGATTAAACAAGAAAAAAATACAAATTATTGGATATTGTATAAGTGGACTTATTGCAGTAGAAATAGCTAGAAGATTAATGGAAAGGGGGTTAGAAATATTTGACCTTGTTTTAATCGACAGTCACCCGATTCAATATCAGTTAGAAGATGAATTGTTAATGGAAATCACGTTTTTACCAAGTTTGGGTATTGAAATATCACAACTGGGTTTGGGAGAAATAAGCAATGAGGAATTATATAAAGCAGTTCTATATTTATATAATGAATTTAAAAAAGAAATCCCATCGAGATCCATACAGTACTTACCTGATGAATATATAAATCTGAAAAAAATACTGCTTAAATTAGATTGTATGGAAAAACGACAAAGATTTGAATTATATTCGAAAATGGCTTTAGAAAAAGCAGAAAACCAGTTCCCTGTAGATATGTGTATTGATTTATTTGCGGCGTATAAACAAAGTTTTAAGGCGGCTCAGTTTGTGCCTGAAGTTTATGCAGGAAATATACGTTTTTTATTAGCAGAGGAATCAACTAGTTTTATTCCAGATAATGACGAAGAAACTTTGGCATTTTGGAAAAATACTTGTTTGGACGATATGAGCGTAGAAATGATAAAGGGTAATCACATAACCTGCACGGAAAATAAGGAAAACGCATGTACTCTTTGTAAGAAGATAACAAAATGTTTTCAAGATTAATAATTAAGGGAGATGAAAATGGAGTTGTTGAGTTTATTGAATGAGCTGAAGCAGATGAAATGGATTGATTTGTCACATGAATTTGGTGAAAACACACCAAGATGGCCAGGTTTTGAGTCATTGAGGAAAGAGATTAAATTGGAATTTGGTGAATATCCAGTAAGAGCATATCAATATTCGTTTCCAGGGCAATATGGAACACATGTAGATGTACCAGGTCATGCTGATGTAAATGGACGCACCTTGGAAAAAATTGATATTAAGGAATGTGTATTGCCATTATGCGTAATTAATTGTAGTGATAAGGTTAAAATGAATAGTGATTATGCATTATCGCTAGATGATATTCATGATTATGAAAAGATTTATGGAAAAATTCCAAAGGGAGCTTTTGTTGCGATGAGGAGCGATTGGGGAAAAAGGTGGCCTAGTCAGGAAAAGTTTCAAAATATGGATGAATACGGAGAACAGCATTATCCTGGCTGGAGTTTAGAGGCTGTAAAATATTTAATTGAAAAAAGAGATGTTACTGCAATTGGACATGAAACATTTGATACAGATCCACCATTTTGCAAAGAACAGCGTTATTTCCAAGCGGAATGTTATGTCTTGAAACAAGACAGATATCAAATTGAGATGCTTACAAATCTGGATAAAATTCCGGAAAGAGGAGCTATTATATTCTGTATTTTTGTAAAGCAGACAAATGGAACGGGGTTCCCTGTTAGATGTTTTGCAATTTGCCCAAACAAATAATATATAATTTATGAGATTATAAAGAAAGGAATAGAATGCTCATGAAAAAAGCAGGTTTAATAGGAGGCATGAGCTGGGAAAGTACGGTGCCGTATTATAAAATAATAAATGAGGTAATCGGGCAACAATTAGGCGGATTATACTCTGCAGATTGCATTTTACATAGTATAAATTTCTATGAGATTGAATCAACAATATCAAAAGGAAATTGGGACAAATCGAATGAGTTATTAGCAAATGCAGCGGAAAGCCTTGAAAATGCAGGTGCAGATTTTATCGGTATATGTTCTAATACGATGCATAAATGTCTTCCGGCTATAAAAAAGAAGGTAAACTTACCTATTGTTCACATTGTTGACGCTACAGTGGAGGAGATGAAAAGAGAGGGAATGTCTGAAGGGCTGCTGTTAGGAACAAGATTTACAATGGAAGAATCGTTTAATAAGGAGCGATTTTATAAAAATGGAGTAAATATTATTATCCCTAGTTTAGAGGAGCGACAATTGGTACATGATATCATTTTTGCAGAATTATGTAGGGGTATTATAACCAATAATTCTAAAGAACAATACAAAAAAATAATATATAAGTACTGTAAAGGAAAAGAAACTGGTGTAATACTTGGGTGTACAGAAATAGGATTGCTAATTCAACAAAATTTCATGGATGTTCCGATTTTTGATACAACTCAAATTCATGCAAAAAAAATTGCGATGTATATGATTGAATAGTTTGTGTGAACAATGGTCGTTTGCGCCAGTCGAAAATATGCTTATAATATAGGGGAATAGTATATTCCGGATAAGTTTCCATCATCTGTTCGATAATATGGAAATCACTTTTGAGATTCACGTTTATGCATATTGAATCATAATTTCTATGAGAATATTGATAAAGACTGCTATATGTCGTAGTTGCGGCAAGGTCTTGATTAATATTCTTATAGAAAAAGCAATTTCCGAGTAACGAAACTTCGATTTCTATATTGGGGTGCTGATTTTGGGCTGCAAGAATATTCAATCAACTTTCGTTTTTGAAATAGCATTGAAGTGGTATCTACGATGTTTTGATGTGAAATGGATTCTGCGGTATATTGTTTCTGAACTTCCGAAAAAATCTCCCCTAAACAAATTTTAGGGCTAGTGAGGAATAAAAAATATTGATCGTTATGATCTGTATGGAACAACTGTCAGGAACCTGTTATACGAAGGGGATGCGAAAAAAAGAAATATCCACATTTACTACAGTGATGGAAAAGCATATGGTGAAAAACAGGAGATCAAGCAGAAGATACGCCGGCTGAAAAAATATCTAGACGGATGTGTTGGGAAAGAATGTGTAGCATTTGGGCCAGAGATCATGAAGTATTTTTACCTGAATTTTGAAAAGGATAGGAAGACGCTGAAGCTTGCAGAAGAGAACGCTTCAGCAGTAGAAAAGGAACTGTCTCCGGCAGGATATTTTGCCATTGTTTCATCAGAAAATATGACGCACGGGAAGCAATTGCGTTATATAAAAGCAGAGATGCATCAGAAAAACTGTTCCGCAGTGACAAATCTTATCTTGGAAATAAAAGCATGCGAGTATATAGTGATGAAGCATTGTCATTAAAGGTATTTATCCAGTTTATTGCCCTGATTCTGCGAAGCAGGATCTATTAGCATTAAAAGAAAAAAGCGAAAAAATGTTGAAAAGACCGAACTATCTAACAGTTCCAGCAGCATTAAAAGAACTGGAAAAGATAGTAATGATACGTCAGCTTGACGGCGTTTATCGTCTGGAGCATGCTGTCACCGCAACCCAGAAAACCATACTGGATGCCTTTGGTTTAAACGAAGGTAATGTACGGCATTAAGCGAAAGAAATCGAAAAATCCTACAGAGCAAGTAAGAAAAACATAGGATAAAAAAGATATGGCAAGAATGAGAAGAAGCAGCGAACAGACCCTGGAATACAAGATTGAACAGGCAGAAGCAAAGGTTGCAAAAACGAAAGAAGCACATGAAAAAGCGGTTGATGAATTAAAAAAACTGTACGATATAAGAATGGCATATCAGAGAGATGAACTGTTAAAAGCGATGAAAAACAGCAGCCGTTCTTATGGAGAGATCCTGACATTTATTACCTCAGGAGAGACATCAGAGGATGAGTAAAACAGGACTGAATAAGTCTATAAATAGGCACGACAGGTGAATTTAGCCTGGTTGTTTGGGGGAAATCCTACATTTAGGGGATTTATTTTCGGAAGTTCACATTGTTGATAAATTGACTTCGATAGATAAATAATATATACTTACGATTAGATACCACTAACTTTTGACTGTGAAAATGATGGAGTGCTTTATATTATGTATGAAAAAATCGAAGAAAATTATGGACTTTTTGATTCGGGTGTAGTTGTTCTTGAAAAGACTCAAAATGTGACGAAATATCAAATTGACTGCAATACACCGGATGGTACAATGGATTGTTACCATCTTTTTCAGGGCATTGATTTGGCTTATACGACTTTTTATGCTAATTCCTGCTTTCAACGAAAAAATTCACTTCCTCATATAATTGAAATTGCATATTGTAGATCGGGGCGATACGAATGTGAATATAAGCGAGGATTTATGACATATTTAGGTGAGAATGACCTTGCTGTGAGCATCATAAACTCACAAAGAAATGAGCCTATATTTCCTACGGGAATTTATGAAGGGGTGGCCCTTATTATCAATACCGACATCATAGGGGACTGTTTTCATGCTCCGGTTATTGGGCTTGAGATTGATTTCGCTGGACTTATTCAGAAATTTTGTTACGAACAATGCTGTGTAGTAATGAAAACGCCCCCTGAATTATTACATGTATTTGAAGAAATTTGTGATTGTACCTATAGAGGTAATCTTGGTTATTTGCGTTTGAAAGCACTGGAGATATTCTTTTTGTTGTCTAATTTATCAACGCAGGATAATATTGAAACCTCTGCATACTATTCTGGCGAGACAATTGCAAAAGTAAAGGCGTTGAAATCGGCTTTGATGGAACAGTTGGATAGAAAAATTTCTTTGCCAGAACTTGCCGAGCAATACGGATTAAGTCTTACTATGTTGAAAGATTGTTTTAAGGCTGTTTATGGAAAACCGGTGCATGCCTTTAGACGAGAATACAAAATGCAGGTCGCAACAAAACTTTTAACGACAACAGATATGTCCATTACAGAGCTTGCTGGGGAATTTGGCTATGAGAATCCAAACAAATTCTCGACTGCGTTCAAAGAAGTGATAGGTGTTTCTCCGAGAGCGTATCGGGCAAAAAACAAATAAATGGCTTTTTGGATAGAATTTGGCTGTTTGGGAAGGAAAAAAACGAGATTATGTTGTATTCTAATTGCGGTTAGTGAGGACTGACCGCACTATTTTTTAGGAGGAAATTTGTCATGGGAAACAAATTAAAAATGAAAGACATTATTACTTTGGCCATATTTAATGTGGCAATCCTTGTTGTTATGGTTGTAGTTAAGATGGTTATTATGATGGTTGCGACACCGGCATTTAACTATCTGGCATATGTTGGAGTCATGGCACTCTTTTGCGCTCCTTTGTATGTTGTTATGTCAAACAAAGTAGCAAAAACAGGAACTCTCTTTGTAACCGCATTATTTTCTGGTCTTATGATGTTGCTTTTTGGTTCTGGTTGGTTTCTGATTGTTGAACTAATTGTTGGTGTGATTTGTGAGTTGCTTATGTTGGGCGAGAATACATATAAGAATCCGATTAGAAATGGAATTGGTTATATTGTGTACTGGGTTCTGTATGCTGTTGGTAGTGCAATTCCGCTTTATCTGTTCAAAGATCAATATCTTGCAAGTCTAGCCGATTCTTATACGGAAGAAGGACTTGAAACGCTTGTATATTATGGTTCGCCCGCTATGGTTGCGCTCATTAGTGTTATAACGATAGTATTTGCCATTGTTGGTTATTTGATTGGCTGCTATTTCTTGAAAAAGCATATTAAAAAGGCAAAACTGGTGTAATCAATGGAAAAACTGGACATTAGAACACACTTAATTGTTTTAATCAGTGCTACTCTGTTTTGGTTTGTATTTCAAAGCAACGCGGAAATACATGGTCTAGTGGTTCTATGCGCCTTGTATATGTGTGTAGCAGGATATTGGGAGAAAGCTCCAGGCTTTATTATGACATATATTATTATGTTGTTGTTAGCTTATTTGACGGCTCCTATTATGGGGATTATGTATGTTGTTATTTGCACATTTGCACGTGCTATACCGCTGACGATGGTGGCTGCACCGATTCTGTATGCAAATCCGAGCCGCATGATGTATAGTTTTCAGCGAATACATGTTCCTAAGAATGTATTGGTAATGTTGTGTATATTGATTCGTTTTTTTCCAGTTATAGAAAAAGAAATGTTATCTATCAGGAACGGAATACGTGCAAGGGGTATTTTCCCTACTTGGTGGAGTATCCTAAAGAATCCTATTATGGCATATGAATGTTTTTTCGTTCCCTTGACGGTTCGATGTTTGAAATTATCTACTGAACTTGGGGCATCTGCGGAGCTGCGGGGATTGGATTCATCTAATCCCCGTTCCTGCATATACAATATTGGTTTTACTTACAGGGACATTTTGACAATTTTGGGATTTGTGTTAGGTTGCATTGGTGTTATGTTGGGGGTGAGAACTTGGTTGAGTTAGAAAGCGTTTCCTTTCATTATGGACGGGAAGATGCGGGAATGCTCCTGACCGGGGTAGAAGATATTTCTTTTAAAATTGAAAAGGGTCAGTGCGCTGTCCTGTGCGGACGTTCTGGAGCTGGAAAAAGTACTATTCTCCACCTGATTAGCGGGTTAGTTCCTGGATTTTACGAAGGGCAGTTAAAAGGCCGTGTTATAGTAAATAATGGTTTTCCCAGCAGTTTCACACCGGAAGAAAGGGTTGCAACACTGGGAGTAGTCTTTCAAGACCCTCGAAGCCAGTTTTTTATGGGAAAGGTACTTGATGAAATTGCATTTTCTGCTGAAAACATTGGGTTGTCTCCCGAACGAATATTACCGCAGGTTATGGAGTGCGCGAAGAGACTTGAAATAGAGTCCCTGTTGGAGAAAAAAGTCAATGAATTATCCAGTGGGCAGAAGCAACGTGTGGCGATTGCTGCCGCCACTGTATTCGCTCCGCCTGTATTGATATTGGATGAGCCAATTTCTAATTTGGATCGGGGCGGAATTAAAATCTTGCTTGAAATTTTGGGAGAGATAAAGCAGAATGGTACAACCATTATTATCAGTGAACATCGTCTGCATCAGTTTTTATCTATTGCGGATGTATATTTGCATATTGATGCCGGCAGATTGGTAAATAAATGGACAAAAGCCCAGTTTGAACGGCTTACTTGTAGTGATTTGATTGAGTGGGGCATCCGACATCCGGATTTGGCTGAATATGTACAAAGACCGCATCGACAGATTTTATCTGCTGATAAAGATTTGACTGTGGATGGAATTTCTTTTCGGTATAAAAAAGCTGTGTGGGGAATTGAAGACTTGTCTTGCTGCTTTCCTGCCGGGACTGTTACTGCCATTCTTGGCAGAAATGGAATAGGGAAAACTACGTTTTGCAAAATTTTGTGTGGACTGTTAAAACAAAAGGTCGGAACAATAAAAAGAGAAAATCAGGTATTATCTTG
>ERZ859894.82-NODE-82-length-68478-cov-4.607106_pt1 | contig 68478 bp, 64 predicted proteins | sample MGYA00510117_ERZ859894 | MGnify/ENA primary metagenome ERZ859894 (study PRJEB30046, sample SAMN00715164) | human gut metagenome | study: EMG produced TPA metagenomics assembly of the A metagenome-wide association study of gut microbiota in type 2... | reverse complement strand
ACCAAGCAGGAAGTTAATGCCGCTAAACAGGAAGTTAATGCCGCTAAACAGGAAGCAAAGGCTGCTAAACAAGAAGCAAAGGCTGCTAAACAGGAAGCTGAAAATGCAAAGACTCAATCCGATGCTAAAATAGCTGAACTTGAAGCCATAATTAAAGAGCTTCGTAAAAATCTTAAATAAAGACCTTGCATGACAATGCACTTTACTTAATAACATCAACAGCCCGGGCATATCTTAATTGATAATATCCGGGCTGGTTTAATATTATATTTATAAAATAATTATTAGATAAGCAATGAACATTACTACTTGCTCCATCATGTAGTTCTTTGCTTTTTCTGTTGATTCTGCATAATTTTCAAGATTCAAATAATATTGAATTGTTAACATATCATGCATAGTATAAATCAACTTTATAACATGCAAATGATGTAATTCTTAAAACACCGCAATACAGCCCATGCCATATTGCGGTGTACACTCTCCGAACAATGCCGGAAACCATAATTTTTAAAGATTATAACACCCCTTAAATGCACTTGCATCCACCTTAACTGATGCTGTGTCATAATCAATTTTTTTGAGACTGATACAGTCTATGAAAGCTTCTGAATCAATCTTTTGAAGCGACTTTGGACAAACCACTTCTTCAAGATGTATACAATTTTCAAATGCATTGTTGCCAATCTCTTTTACACCTTCCGGAAGAACGACTTTAACAATATCTGTACGCTCTGAAAAAACATCTTCTGATATGTACGAGAAGTCTGACATATCAATCTCTTTCATTGTTTTGTTGTAAAGGTATACTTTGATTCTTTCCTTCATACTCCCCACCCCGCATATTCTTTATTGTTCTAATAATTTTGCTATCAGCGGACTTACTGCTGATGCCTGTGCTTCGTAAAAGCTCTGTGGACTGTTTTTCATTATACTTTGAAATGCCTGTGACATTGCCGGCATGACCACACTGTTTAACTGTAATTCATCAAAATGCTTTAAATCAGGAACTGATGTTGATGAAACTGAATTGCTGCTGTCAACTGACTGAATTTTTGAATCAGTGCTGTTTCCCTGTCCGTTAATCTTTTCAAGAAGTTCTGTAATTGTATTCTGAAAATATTCATAATCTTCATAACTAAAAAGGTCACTGCTCATATATGAATTCAGCTTACTGCCACTGCCTGAACCGATTGAATGCACCTCTGTATTAACTGAAAGACCAGGATAATATGTATTTCCTGCATTTCCTGTGCTTACATATGCATGGCTCAAATCTGTTGCCTGCATTGAATCGGTTGTCCATGAATCGTTGCTCAACGCACCGTCTAATATGTCATTAATCTTATTTATGTAATTAACCGTCTCATCATATGGAGGAACACCGCCATACTTCTGAACCGCACCACATCCGGCATTATAGCCTGCAAGTGCAAGTGAAACATTGCCATTATAATCATCTAAAAGCCATGACAAAAGCTTGGCACCTCCGGTTATGCTCTGTCTTGCATCATATGGGTCTTCCACTCCATATGATTCTGCCGTTGATGGCATAAGCTGCATTATTCCCATTGCACCGCATGATGATGTGGCATTGACATCAAAACCTGATTCTGCCTGTGCTACAGCTTTTAAAAGATTAACATTAACTCCATATTCCTGTGAAACATCTTCAAAAATCTCATCGAGTGTCTCATCGCCGCATGAACGGTTATATACATTATCAAATGATGTAGCCTGACCTGTCTTATCTGCCGGACCCTGTACAAGATATTGATTACCATCTAGTATTGTAACCGGTTGAATTACATTCATTCCCATCTTCCCTGCCTTCTAATATTAATATATTCATTATAAGCCTTTTCAAGTATCTGTCTTTCATTGGCAAATCGTAACAGATGAAATGCCTCATGGTACTTATAATACCCGGAATCTTCAAAAAACTCTTCTCTCTGCGGTTTGCTGTAAAAGCTGTCCGCAGCACAAAGATACCAATGAACAGTCTTTTTTATCGTATCTGACACCGTATTAAACGTATATTGTGTGTCGCCTATATACTTAACTATCTTAACGGATGCACCGCTCTCTTCCAATACTTCCCTTACCGCAGTATCCTGTGGTTCTTCTCCCGGTTCTACCGTTCCTTTCGGAAGAACCCAGCCTTCATATCTGTTCTTGTAATTCTTGTACAATACAAGGATCTTGCCTCTGAAAATAACCACACCACCACAGCTTGTTGCCTCAGCCATTGCAATTCCTCCTGTGATATATATTAATTATACAACTAAAGAACCACAATATCAACCAATGAATCAGTATTCTTCTTATTTAAAATACAAAATCAGTATTTTAAATCAATATTTTTCAATCAATATTCATCAAAAAATGCATCCAGAAGTGCTTTTGTTACCTGCTGTGCACCAGGCACGCCTGTATATCCTCCTTCAAGTATAACGCAGAAAGAAATCTGCGGATTTTCATATGGTGCATAACCGATAAACCATGAATGTACCCTGTCGCTGTTATCAAACTGTGCCGTTCCTGTTTTTCCGGCAACTGTATATGATGTATATGTAAATGCGTAACCTGTACCCTCAGTCACAACCGCACGACAGAATTCTCCAATTGTATCAGCCTCAGACGGCGTACATACAACAGACTTCTGTTTTGGTGTTGTCGTACTCACAACATCGCCAGAACGCGTCTGGACTTTTTCAACAAAATACGGCTGCATCATAACACCTCTGTTTGCAATTGCAGAGATAATCATAAGATTGTGCATAGGTGAAACCATTGTTTTACCCTGACCGATACCAGTCTCCTGAATCTCACTTACCCCTGAATTTTCGTCAAGTGTAAAGCTGCTGACGCTCGACTCTATTCCGATATCAAGATTTTTGTTATAATAAAAATCTTCGCAGAGCTGTCTGTATTTTGAAAGATTCAGCCTGAATCCTATTGTTGAAAATACACCGTTACACGAATTGGCAAATCCCAGTTTTAAATCCTGATGTCCATGGACAGAACCATTATAACATGGAATTGTTGTTCCTCCGTTGACATAGGCACTTCCTGTACAGTCAAAAGAATAATTTTCATAATCAGGATATTCCCTTACATATTCAAGAGCAGTAAGTACCTTAAACGTAGAACCTGGCGAATAAAGTCCCTGTGTTGCCCTGTTAAGAAGCACAGAATCAGAGCTGTCATAGCCAAGCCACTCACTGTACATTTCAGGTGCTTCATTCGGGTCATAATCCGGCTTTGAAACCATTGCGAGAACCCTTCCTGTCGAAGGTTCCATTGCAACTACTGCACCTTTATTACTTCCCAGTGCCTTATATGCAGCCTCCTGAAGCTTTGGAACAAGCGTTGTAACAACATCATATCCAACTGATTTCTCACCACTCAGATCATCTGAGAGCTGATTAATTATATTACCTGATGTGGACAATAATTCATAATTGGCAACACCTTCAACACCTGTTTTTGCAGAAGCCAGTCCTACAACATGGCAGAACACTTCTGAAAACGGGTAAACTCTCGTCTCATTTCCATCCTCATCAATATCTGTTTCTGCAAGGATCTGTCCGTCAGCTGCAAGAATGTTACCTCTGACGACCTTATTTTCAAGATTATCGATTCGCTTATTATAAGGATTATTTACAATTGTAGAAGCCTCAAAGACATTAAAATATACAAGATAACTTGCCATCATGAGAAATAATGCAACGAAAATAAATGATATTACATTAGTTTCACGATTTCTAAGCCCCTGCTTTTTTTTATCAACTATATCATTAGGCTTTGTGTTTTTCTTTTTTAAGTTTCGTGTTTTTACCTGCTGATTCATTCTTAATTTCAACCTCGTCCTGTCTCATATTATACATTCCGTTAATCAATGCAAACATTATAAGTGAACTTACAATAGAACTTCCGCCGTAACTTACAAAAGGAAGCGTAACACCTGTCATAGGTATCATCTTCATAGCACCTCCAACCGTAAGAAACACCTGAAATCCATATGTAACACCAAGTCCTACCGCCACAAGCCTGTAAAACAGTGTTTTACATCTTGAAGCAATATTCATCATCAGTATAAGATTATTAAGACATATAAGCAGCAATGCAACTGCAAATATAGCACCGAACTCCTCTGTTATTGCCGAAAACATAAAATCCTTTTCAGCAACAGGAATTTTATCCGGAAGTCCCTGTGCAAGTCCACTTCCAAACCACGACCCCATACCTATCGCAAATAATGACTGGCATATCTGGTAACCTGTTGAATCTATTGTGCTCCAAGGATCTTTCCAAATAAGGACACGCTGTCTTACATGGTTGAAAATCTTATATGCACCAGCTGCAGCAACACTTCCGGCAGCAAATCCTATTCCGACATAGCTAAGTTTCCTTGTCGCAATAAAGAGCATCATAAGATAAACAACGAAAAATATAAGTGCAGCACCCAGATCTTTTGATATTACAAGTATAATAACGTGAATTGCCGCTATAACAGTAACTTTTACTGTCTGTTCAAATGACGTAGATTTATTAAACATTGAAGCAACAAACATCACAAACAGAATTTTAACAAATTCTCCAGGCTGTACAGAAACAGGTCCCAGTGTAAGCACAAGATTAGCACCGAATACTTCCGTGCAGAAAAGCACAGCAAGCAGGAGTGTAATACCTGTTATGCAGTAAATCCAGCCCATATTTCTAAAACTCTTTACTCTTTTTAACAACGCCGGTATAAAAAAAGTAATAATAGTTCCACCGGCTGCAATCAGAAACTGCTTCACACATTTATCATAATCAAGACGACAAATCATTATAAATCCAACCGCCATAAGCATACACATATTATTTACAAGCAGACGCGAAGCTTTTGGATATAAAACGTCATACACAAATATCGTAACAAAAAGATATATAAACTGTGCAAAATATAATATAAGATATTTTATATCTTCATTATTAAGCTGATAAAGTATCAAAAAGCCCAATAAATGTATCATAAACATTATTACATTCTGAAATGCGTATGTAAACTTTCGCTTCTCTTCTTTCATAACGGCACCACGATATGCCGCTGCCGCATAAAAGCAGAGCAAAAATGCAAATATATACTTTGATACTTCTATAAACACTAACTGCATTATTCCACTCCTACAGCATAATGACCTGTCCATGCAGTTTCATCATGCATATTATCATAATCCTTTTTGATATAATCAGGATTAATCTCTTCTAAAAGACTGCTGTCATAGCCGACATCAATTCTTTTTGCACTATACATAACACTATGGCAGAAAGAACATACGCTTTCAACCATATATGTTCCGCTTCGTTTATTATTAAGATAAATAATTCCGTTATTATGATCACACAATCCGTAAGTTTTTCTTACGCACTGCTTTGAAATCATAACAGGCACAAATCCTTCTGCAACAAATTCTGTCGGAACACCATAATTTACCATATTCATCTCTTTATAATTAAGCTCATATGGCAGTGTTATTCTTGTCAGTTCACAACCACATACTGATATTATGTCACGAAGCTGCAATACCGAAAAACTATTCCAGCAATACAATCCGGCATCTGTGACAATCTTTGGAACAAATCCTGTCTTTTGTCCTAGATTTCCAAGGCACCCAATTTCTTCAAGATTTCTCACAAGGAACATCTCTATATTACATGAACGGATGTTTTCAATCAATGAGCCAAAAATCCTGTTTTGCGACTGTGTTATTATATATGGAAGTGCAGCTGTAACATTCTGTGAATCTGCAAGTTCTTTAATATTTTTCCTGCATTCATCATCATCAAACAACTTAAAATCAACATACACATTATCATTATTCAGCCCTGATAAAATATATGACTTTAATTGTCCTTTGGTTTTCAAATAAACCGAGGTCCTGTATTTTCCATCATATATACTATCATTGACTGTTCCAGATATATATTTTGGTGATGCTTTACATACATTATATACCGATTCATCCACAGTCTGTCTTCTGTATTTATCAAGAATTGTTTCTGTGAGCTTTTCTATTCCTTTTCTTCGTAAATCGTTAAGAATACTTACAGGAACAAATACATTTGTGCCGATATCTGCTGTAATCTTTCCGACTGTAAAGTCTGTATTTCCAAGCTTTGAAAGATTCTTTATACAGCTTTCAACCGTAGCCGGCTGTTTTCCGGCAATCTCAGCAGATGCACCAAAAACGCTTACCTTTGTATTACATGCTTCAAGTTCAAGCTTCATCGGCTTGCCACATTCTGCCGTAAAAAGCATATTTACTGGCTTCTTTAGAGTGCCGGCCTGCGAAGCATATTTTTCAGCAATTTCTTTTGTGACAGAACCGTTTTTCATCCTGTAAATGATTCTGTCTTTATATAAAGGAAGTTTTCTTGACAAATTAACAGTAAATGTACTTCCCTTTTTGTATGAATCACCACTTGTATATGCATTATCAGAATCAATTTCAAACACATCCTGCGGATTAATGTCAGTGAGTGCCTTAAAAAGAATTCTTCCGTTATCATTTTTTACAACCTGGAGTGCTTTCACTCCCATGTGATTCGGTCGTGACAGCGACATCATGTTCTTTCCTTTTTCACTGTTGTAGTATCCACTTGTAAATGAACCCCTGTTAAATATATCAAGAAGCATATTCTTATCTTCCTGCGATACGTGATATCCTTTTCGTCCATTTTCAAGATACATGTCTGTATATTTTCTGTAAATTGATGTGACACCGGCTGCATATGTAACATTTTTCATTCTGCCTTCAATTTTCATTGAATATACTCCCGCATCAATTATATCAGGAAGAATATCTAGTGCACACATGTCTTTTGGACTTAAAGGATATGATGACTTTGAATCATTTATCACTTTATCATTATTAACAACCGAATAATCAAGACGGCAAGCCTGTGCACATCTTCCTCTGTTGCCACTTCTTGTTCCATTCATACTGCTTAACAGGCACTGTCCTGAATAGCAGTAACACAAAGCCCCATGCACAAAACTTTCTATTTCTATATCACATTTTTCATGAATCTGTCTTATTTCATCAAGCGTAAGCTCCCTCGCCGTAACAATACGCATTGCACCCATCTCTTTTAAAATGGATGCACCTTTTTCTCCCGTAATTGTCATCTGCGTACTTGCATGCATGTGCATATCAGGGAATGCACTGTGAAGTATCTTAAACACACCCATATCCTGAACTATACATGCGTCAAGTCCTGCCTCATAAAATGGTGCAATATAATCGACAAGCTCATGCGTACACTCATTTTCCTTCAAAAGAGTATTTACAGTAAGATAAATCTTCTTGTCACGCAAGTGAGCATAATCTAACGCTCTTATCATCTCTTCTTTGTTAAGATTGCCTGCATATGCCCTCGCACCAAACATGTCACCGCCAAGATAAACCGCATCAGCTCCGGCATTTATCACGGCTTTCATAATATCATATGAACCCGCCGGTGCAAGCACTTCTACATTGTGATTCTTCAACTCTGACTCCTATTTTGCATTAAGTTCTGTTTCTAACTGAACAATATTTTTCTGATATTTAGCAATTTCTTTTTTTAATTCTGTTATCTCTTTTTCTGCCGCATCTGTCTTAATCTGTGCAGCTATGAGTTCATGTTTTAAATCATATATCTCTTTGTCTTTATTCTCGATTTCTTCTGAGAGACTGTCACCGAGCTTTTTGGCCTTAAAATAGTCATCTGCTATGTTAAGATACATAAGATTAGCACGAACTTCCGCATTCTGTCTGCGAAATGAATCTTCTTTGCTGTACTCAGCAAGCTTGTTATTAATATAAGATGCAACTTTCTGTAGGTATTCCTCACTCTCATATCCACTTAATGTAAATACTTTTCCACCCAAAATTACTTCTGTATTATTTTTTGATGACATGAAAACGCCCTCCAATACTTTATCCGAATTATTTAATTATATCATTTTTATACTTTTTGTTCAATCCCCAGATTAAGATACGCCTCGTTCGTTGCAACACGTCCTCTCGGCGTTCTGTTAATAAATCCATTCTGTATAAGATAAGGCTCATATACATCTTCAAGTGTTCCGGCATCTTCACCGATAGATGCTGCAAGAGTGTCAAGACCCACCGGACCACCGCCGAATTTCTTTATTATTGTGCCAAGTATAAGCCTGTCATTTGCATCAAGACCATCCCTGTCAACATCTAAAAGATTAAGTGCATAATCGGCAACCTCGCCTGTAATTCTTCCGTCATATTTCACTTGTGCAAAATCACGCACTCTCTTTAACAGACGGTTGGCAAGTCTCGGGGTTCCTCTTGAACGTCTTGCAAGTTCGTTGGCTCCCTGCGAATCAATCTCTACACCAAGTACATTGGCAGAACGGATTATAATTGTCTCAAGTTCTTTTACTGTGTAATACTCGAGATGATTTACCACTCCGAATCTGTCTCTTAAAGGTGCGGACAAAAGACCTGCTCTTGTTGTTGCACCGACAAGTGTGAACTTAGGTAGTTCAAGACGAATTGAACGTGCTGTTGCCCCTTTTCCTATCATAACATCTATCTGGTAATCTTCCATTGCCGGATACAAAACTTCTTCAACCTGCCTGTTAAGTCTGTGAATCTCGTCAACGAACAGAACATCCCCCTCAGCAAGATTATTAAGGATTGCCGCCATTTCACCCGGTTTTTCGATTGCCGGTCCTGACGTCACTTTAAGATGTGTTCCCATCTCATTGGCAATTATCCCTGCAAGTGTTGTCTTTCCAAGTCCAGGAGGTCCATAGAAAAGTACATGGTCAAGTGAATCATTACGTGCTTTTGCAGCTTCTATATACACTTTCAGGTTGCGTTTTACTTTTTCCTGCCCAATGTAATCTTCAAGAGCAAGCGGACGTAAATTATTTTCAATTTTTATATCTTCTTCAACAAGCTCTGTTGAAATCACTCTTTTTTCCATCAAATTCCCTCTCAGATAAGTCTTTTAAGTGCCTCTTTCAAAATAGTCTCTGTATCTTTTTCTTCTATATTTTCTATATTCTTAACTGCACGAAGTGCCTCAGCATTGCCATAGCCGAGTGCAACAAGTGCCTCAACTGCCTCATTCCTTGCACTGAAATCAACTGACATGCCAATGCTGCTCTCCTGATGTGCCAGTGCCTGCTCAAATGCATCTGAAAGCTTAATCTTGTCTTTAAGCTCAATTATAAGCTTCTGTGCTGTTTTTGCACCTATTCCCGGTGCACTTGATATAAGCTTTACATCATCTGATAGCACGGCAAATCTCAAATCATCAGGCGAAATTGTTGAAAGAATTGCCAAAGCACCTTTCGGTCCGATACCATTTACATTGATAAGCATCTTAAATATTTCAAGGTCATCTCTTGTGAGAAAGCCATAAAGACTGTGTGCATCTTCCCTTATCTGCAAATATGTATATACCTTTACCTGCTCACCCGTAACGCTGAATTCACTTATAACAGTTGCAGGAACACGGATATTAAAGCCGATACCATTATTTTCAACAACAATAGCATCTTCCATTATCTCTGTAAGTTCTCCTTTAATATAGGAAATCATATCTCTTTCTCCATTCCCAGACAATAATTAACAAACTGCTGTGCAGTTCTTCCTGAAATGCCGCCATGGCTTAATTCCCACTTATTTGCTTCTAACTTGAGTTCGTCATCTGACATAGTCACGCCGCTTCTTCTTGCAAGTTCGATAACAATCTGGAAATACTCCTGCTGTGTCGGTTTTGAATAACAAATCTGACATCCGAAACGATTTACCAGTGAAAGCTTTTCTTCCATCGTATCTGAACGGTGTAAGCCGTTTGATGACTCCATATCATCACGATCATTCCATGTTTCTTTGATAAGATGTCTTCTGTTAGATGTTGCATATATAAGGATATTTTCAGGCTTAGTCTCAACGCCTCCTTCAATTACAGCCTTTAAGAACTTGTATTCAATCTCAAATTCCTCAAATGACAAATCATCCATATATATTATAAAGCGATAGTTACGGTTCTTTATCTGTGCTATTACATTTGATAAATCTTTGAACTGATGTTTATATATCTCAATCATCCTTAATCCGTCATCATAATACTGGTTGACAATTGCCTTAATACTTGTAGATTTACCTGTTCCGCTGTCACCGAATAAGAGGACATTGTTGGCTTTCTTTCCTTTTACAAATGCTTCTGTATTCTCAACAAGCTTCTTTTTCTGGATTTCATATCCGACAAGGTCAGTAAGCATAACTTTGTCCATATTGTTAATTGCCATAAATTTAACGCTGCCGTCAGGATTATTGCCGATTCTGAATGCTTTGTTAAGACCAAACATGCCAACACCGTAATCTTTATAAAATGTAGTAACACCATCAAAAAACTCTTCGTCTGTTGTTGCGGCTGCAAGTTTTTCGCTTAATGTGCGTACCTTTTCGCTTACATTTCTGTTATACATAAGTTCTTTTTTCACAATTGCTTTGTAGTTTGTAATAAGTGAAAAACAATTTATTGAAAGTTCTTTTTCAATCTCGCTGAAATCATAATGGAACAGCTTTCTGAATATTCCGAAATCATTCATGGCAAATGTGTTGACACTTCCGTCATTGGCACCGACCTTCTCACATGTTATGCTGAATGGGTTTTCTGTTGTGATAAGTATAAATGTAAGATAATTCTGCCATAGGTTCTTATCAAATCCATAATCTGTCGCAACTTTAAGAATTCTTTTAATCTGCGTATAGATTTCTCTTGTAAGTTCCTCTTTTCCCGTATCCTCAACATCAAACTTTCTGAAAATGTCTGCCATGTGCGAAAGGATGCTGTCTTCATCCATATCTCCGTATATTATCAGTCTTGAAATTTCTTTATACATAGCTTATTTTCTCCATTCCATTTCATAATTAAAATTAAGTGTATTTCTTATTATACTATATCAATAAAGTTTTTTGTCAAATATTTTCTTATTTTATTTGAGTTATGACCTATTTCTTATTATTGAACTATTGACACAAAAGAAATTAATGATATAATCAACAAAGGACTTTGGGTAGTCCGCAATACTATATTTTTTCATTTTTTAAAATGGAGAGGACTTTTAATGAAAGCTATTGCTTCAATCAACACCGTTATCTACACCCTGTTGACTGTATTGTATTTTTATCAGTTTATATATATTGTGATAGCCTTAATCGGTGAAAAACGAAAGAAGAAGCAGCCAGAATACGAACCTAAGAAACTTCACAGGTTCGCTTTTATTATTGCAGCCCGGAATGAGAATGCCGTAATCGGTAACCTGATTAAGAGCATCAAAGCACAGAACTACCCTTCTGAACTTATTGATGTTGTTGTCGTTGCTGATAACTGTACGGATAACACAGCCGAGATTGCAAGAAGCTGCGGTGCAATTGTATATGAACGTTTTAACAAGGTATTAGTCGGTAAAGGCTATGCTCTTGACTATGCATTCAACAAGATAAAAGAAGATGAAGGTGATTATACCGCCTACGACGGTTATTTTATTTTTGATGCGGATAATGTCATTGACAGAAATTATGTCCGTGAAATGAACAAAACTTTTGATCAGGGGTATCGTGTGGTCACAAGTTATCGTAACTCAAAAAATTTCGATACCAATTGGATTACATCAGGATATTCGCTCTGGTTCTGCCGCGAAGCAAAATATCTTAATAATCCACGAATGATTCTTAAAACAAGCTGTGCTGTATCAGGAACAGGCTTTCTTACAAGCAGTGAGATTATTAAGAAAAATGGTGGTTGGAAATGTAATCTTTTGACAGAGGATATTCAGTTTTCAGTTGTTAATATTCTTGAGGGAGAAAAAATCGGCTACTGTGATTCGGCAATGTTCTATGATGAACAGCCGGAGACATTTAAACAGTCATGGAACCAGCGTATGCGTTGGTCAAAGGGCTTCTATCAGGTAATGTTCAAATATGGTCGTGAACTGATAGCCATGGCATTCAAAAAACGTCAGATGTTCGTATCATGTTATGATATGTTTATGACACTTGCTCCTGCTACTCTTCTTTCAGTAGGCTGCATGCTTTTGAATCTCATATTTTTAGTGCTTGGTGCACATAACTTTACTTTATTTAAAAAGGTATTTCCGGTCGCTATGGAATCAATCGGTTTTGCCTGTGTAAGCTTTTATCTGCTTATGTTTTCAATTGGATTGCTGACAGTAATAACAGAATGGAAGAAGATTCTTGCTTCTCCTAAGAAAAAGATTATTTCGCTGTTCACTTTCCCATTATTTATGCTTACATATATTCCAATTTCTCTTGTCGCTTTATTCAAGCGTGTTGAGTGGAAACCTATCACACACTGTGTTTCCAAATCTATGGAAGAAATTGAATTGCAGCAGCAATATAAACAATAAAAGAAACGGCATTCAGTTAATCTGAAATGCCGTTTCTTTATTTTTGTCCATATGCTCTTTCAGTGCGTTTCACCACCATAGCTGATACAATTCCTATTACTGCTCCAGTCACTGTTCCGGTTATCATAAGTACAGGAAGATAATATACTATCGCACCGCTTCCCATTATAAATACAGCTGCAATTATCTGCCCTATATTATGAAGTACTCCGCCGGCAACACTTACACCAACAGACGAAAAAAACTGTATTTTCTTTAGTATTATCATTATTATCATGCTAAGAACCGCTCCTGACATGCTGAACAAGAAGCTGTTCAAATTGCCAAAAAGAACGGCAGTTAATGTTATTCTTATGAGATTAACTGCAACTGCTTCTTTTATTCCGACAACATATAAAATCGTTATTATAGCAATATTGGGAAGTCCTACCTTAATTCCCGGAACCGGAAGCGGCACGGAAATCACGCTTTCGATATAGCCAAATATCATCGCCAAAGCCGTAAGTACACCGCAAAGTGCGAGTTTTTGCGTCCGTGTTGAATTCTTCATATTTTCATTCACCTGTTTTTATTTGTTAATTTTTATTTATATATTTTATTACCTGTTTTCATCTATCTGACAAGCGAATCTACATTGCCTTCACCGCCCTGTATCTCGACAACCACGCGATGCGGAAGGCACACTATCGTCTCTCCATTCTTACTTATCTTTCCTGTCTTTTCACACAATTTATCAGGACAGTCGGCATCTTTCATATAAACTGTACCATTTTCTATAACTACAGTATTACTTCCGCCCTGATAACCCTCAACAGTAACAGACGCATTTTTGTCAAGAGGAAGCATATAGACAATATTTCCGTCTACCTTCACAGCTGCTGTAATACCATCCTTTTTTACAACAAAATTAATAATCAAAAATGCTGCTGCACATACAATAATCAATGTCGCTATCAGCATTATATCTCTTTTAATCTTCTTTTTTTCCAAATGTCATTCTCTCCGAAATATTAGTTAGTACCTTTTAAAGTTACTTATATAATATACACTTTAAACCGTAAAAACACAATATTATCATTTACCACATTACCGGCCTCCAATCGTTAGATTTTTCCGTCTGACTTTTGTAGGTCAGTATAATTCTGGTTATAAAACAAAACATATTGATATTTACTCTTTCCAGACTGGATATTTTTCTTTGTCTTTTTCAGTAATATTTCTTATTACTCTGCATGGATTTCCCAATGCTATAACTCCTGACGGTATATCTTTTGTCACAACACTTCCCGCACCTATCACAGTATTGCTGCCTATCGTCACGCCGGGAAGCACCGTTACATTTGCACCAATCCACACATCATCGCCTACTGTTATCGGCAACGCGATTTCAAGCCCCTCTGCACGCATTTTTGCATCAATGGCGTGTCCCAGCCGTCGAAAAGACACAACCCGGTGCAATAAAAACATTATCACCAAAGCTTACCTTTGCCCCGTCAAGTATCGAGCAGTTATAATTTGTGTAAAAATTGTTCCCGATAGAAATATTGAATCCATAATCACAATAAAAAGGCTGTGTTATATAAAAACTGCCTTTGACACTGCCAAACATTTCTTTGATTATTTTTTCACGAGCGTTTGCATCCGACGGTCTGCACATATTATATTCATAACACAAATCTGCACATTTATTTCGTGCCTCAATAATTTCTTTATCATTATTGGCATCATAAAGATATCCTTGTTTTGCTTTTTCCCATTCGGTCATTGACTTTTCTTCCATTTTACCAAGACGTAATTTATACACAATAATAAACACAGCCTTATTTCTTCATAACCTCTTGCTATCCATATTATCTAATCAGTTACAGAATTACAAATCTGGATTGCAGCACCATTTTCCATAACAGAAAATCCATGTTTTACATAAAATGGTACATTGTTTTTATCTTCAGGCATTGCTTCAATATATAAAAAATTCTTATATTTTTCTTTTATATATTCAATCATTTTTCCAGCAATGCCTTGTCACTGATAATCAGGATGGACAAGCACATAATGAATCTGTGCCAGCATCTGTAACATCCTTAAACGCAACCGGAACAACATTCTTTTCATAATATTAAATTATTTTCTTTATATATCTGGTACTTCAATCTCAATATCTGTGAGTGGGAACGTGCAACATGGATGAATATAATTAAAATCAATATCTGCTTCTCTTCTATGTTCTAATTGTTTTGGACAGTAAACTCTACCATTTATAAGCAGTGAACGACACCATCCACATTCACCGGAACAACAATGTGCCGGAGCTGCAATTCCATTTTTCTCAAGCGACTGTAAAATCGTATCTTCAGAATCTGCTTTTATTTTATATACGTTATCACATATATGTACCATAATTTCCACCTGTTTTGCAACTTCTATTCCCGAAGGATAATCAGGCAGGCTCTTTGGATTATGAACTTCTCCCTGCAATTCATGCCTTATCCATTTTCTCTCCAGATTAAGTGTCTGAATCTGTTTATCCAAAAAGTTGTACATTCCGACCGGTCCACACATAAAAATAGAATAATTTTCATCTTCCGGTGCATATTTCTTAATTAAATCAGCCGTTATAAATCCATGTTCATAACCTGATAAGACTCTGGAATTATATAATCAAAGTCTGCGTGAACTGAAAGACTACCAGAAAAATCATCAGGAGACACTTCGAATTTCCGTCTGTCCGTGAATCAAGCAGCTTCTCGGTCTTGAATTTTTTAAAGAATTTCAGATTCATAATCCCGGAATATGTTTAAAAACAGAATTTCATTCTGATATTGACTGTGAAAAAGCACTGTATAACGGAGAAACAGACGCAGCCTTTCTAGACTGGTCTGAACACTTTGATGATTATGATACATACCTTGTTGTAAAGAGTCCTCTCGTTGCTGTTATGCGAACAGATCATAAACTGAGCAATAAAGAATCCATCAGTATGAAAGACCTTGCCGGAATGAACGTATATATTCCCGATGACAGCCATCGCATGTCACAGCGTTTCATTCAATACTGGCCTGAATTTTATAAATCTATCGTCATTGATTTTACAACTAACGAATATGAATCATTTTATCACACTCTTCCCAAAAGCAATTGTGGTATTGCTCTTACTTTCCGCTTCCTTTGCAATGAGCTGGATCCTGAACTGACATATGTTCCAATAAAAGAAGAAAGTTTTATTGAACTATTATATTGTGTGAGAAAGGATCATCCCAAAAGTCCTGCATTAGAGCAGTTTTCCGACTATGTATATCAGAATGTGGATGTATATGAATAGTGATATAATATTATGTTATTTACTTTTCTATCATACAGTGTAAAACCCACTGATTCATAATAACTGATTAACAAATATACAAAAAGACTGTGGTTGTAGCTTTCCAAAAAACATCAAGTGGCAGAAGTTAAAAAACAATCCACAGTATCTCCAATAGTATAACATATAAACCTTGGATAAGGTCAATAATCACTACTACTTTATAATACGAGGAAGTGATTATATTGAATAGAAAAATAGTTGATAGAACTAATGAAATTACAGATGAAGAATGATAGACATTGAATAGAACAAATAGAGATAGATTTCAGGATTATCTCGGCAACCAATCTAATCTCCAATTTTAAAAACTTTCTTAATAAATACTGCGAATTATTTCTTGAATGACTTTACTTTAGCATAATAAAATTTTTTAATTTTGAGTTTTATAATATATAATAAATGTGATAATAAATACAATAAGGTATCAATTATTCCAATTATTACGCTAATCATAGTAATGCAAAATGATATATCTTTTATTGTGCTTTCAGTGCATGTATATATAATTATCGAACAATATAAAATTAATATTTCCAATACTAATCTGATTGCAAATTTTTCATTTTTATTTGAATATTTATATATTTGAATGAAATTTGGTTCTAAATACCCAAGTCTTCTACGAAGGTATGTATTTTTATTATATATATTATTCGCAAAATTATTATATGAATATTTATCTTTGTTTTCACATAATAAGTTAAAAGATTTTGTTGTAGAATCATCTGCATACTTATTATATTTATCTAAATATGGTTTGATCTTTGCAATGACCTTATCTAAGTTTTTCATATTATCATTATATTTTTGGTATATCATTTTATAAATTGGGTAATAAATTCTGTTATAAGCAATCTTCATATTGTCTAATGGAACATTCCTATTATAATTATATTTGGTCACAATGAAGGTAAATATACCTGTTATAAGTGCAGGAAGAATTACTTTTAATACTTCTATAAATGATTCCATATACAAACCTCCGTTGTTTCTAAATAATATTTTCTCTTGCACTCTATCTTTGTATGTGTTACTATACAGGATAGGAAAAGATAATAAAGAATGCAACCCGTATAGCAAGCGGTTAGCCCCCAATAATTGAATTATAAAAATAGATTATAACCGCTTAGTTTGGTAGACTGGGGCGGTTATTTTCGTTTGCCGATTGTATAGAATAAACCAGCGATTGCTGTAAGCATTATCACAAATTGAATAATCTGATCTAAATACATAACTGCAATCCCCTCCTTTACTTTGGAATTTCTTCTAAGAGAAGATATCTATGTAAACAGAGGGTATCAGTCCCTCTGAAAGAAGGACTAACCGCCTACCACTTTAGGTAGCACCTTGTTGCTACTATATCATATCCGACAATTCATGTCAAAATATTTCAAAATAAAGAGAATATAATTATATAAATCGAAATCAATCTCAAAAAGGCGATTGGTGAATTCGCCTTTACAGAATATCAGAAATTACTCACCATATTCAAACATTCAGAAGAAGCTAAATCTGACGAGTTTATTATTAGCGAGACTTTAAAAATGTATTCTGAACTTGAATGGGATGAATACGATTTGAAAATTCGTCTATTGGAATTGCTTAAAGATAGACATTTTTAATGTACATAAAATCAACTCCAGTGATTTTGAAGATAGTAAACCGACTACTCTCCTTTCATATTGATATATGGTAAATTTTATCATATAATTATGTGTAACAAATTCTGAAACGGAGGCATATTATATGACAGAAGAAGAAAACAGAAAAATATCTTCTTTTATTGGATCGTTAAAAGGTACAGTTATTGATAATGTAAGAAGTGAAGACTGGGATTTATTTTTCTCATGGTGTCGTAAATTGGCATTGGATACTAGAAAAGATAAGAAGGAGAAATCTCTATTATCCAAAATTAGATTAGAAAAGGATGTAGAAAAACGAAAAGGATTGATTGAAGAGAAAAAGAAATTTTTGCCTTCAAATTATCCAACAAATATTGAAATAGGTGATATTGTTCATATAAATTTTGGCTATGGATATTGTAGCGAATTATCTGATGGTCATTACGGAATAATTATGTCAGAAATGAAAGCAAATATGTATTTTATTATACCATGTTCAAGTGAGCCATTAAGGATCATGGAGTTTCCAATTAAATTAGGAGTTCCGAATAAAGAACGAAATCCTGATAAAATATCATATCTTAGATTTGATCAGATGAGAATGATTCACTATCGTAGAATAGAAAAGGTTTCTTATCAGAAAACATACAATGTTGGAAAATATAATATATTGAGAATTTATAAGAAAATCAATGAATTCTTCAATTTTAGTATTGACAACTTCCCTATAGAGTGATATATTCATCTTACAAAAATAAATACTCAATACGGACGAATTGCATACGTGCAACTGAGTCTATTATAATGAACAGATCAATTAGGTAGCCATGCATACGTGCGTGGCTATTCTACTATCTTAAAGACTGCCCAAATTAAGGGCGGTCTTTTTCGTTATCTCACAAAACAAAAAAAGAGTAGCAATTTCCCACTACTCTTCTATTATATTCGGAAGTCAGAACATATATTTAGATAGTTTATCTTATTTTTCTGATTTAATATATTCTTTCGGAATTTATTATGAGGTGACAAACTATAAACAGTCAAGGGGTTAAAAAAAATTTTTTGAATTGTAAAAAAGGGTAACCTTAATAAGCCATCTGAACATACCGTATTTCAGATGGATGTAGTCAACTTTGAAGAGTTGGATTTAATGAAGATTTTGAGTATTAAAGTCTATATCTAGCCTCTCCAATGCATAGATGACTCTAATTAGCTTCTTTGCGACATGAGTAATGGCTACTCGGTGCGGTTTGCCTTCTCCACGTTTCTTGGAGTAATAAGTTGCAAATGTCATATCAAAACGGATTAATGGAAGGCAACAATTTATCAATGTATAACGAAGTTGAGAAGATCCACGCTTAACCATTCTTCCACCGTGAGATTCGGTGCCTGAATCATTTACGCCGGGCTCTATTCCGGCAAACGCAAGCATCTGTCCGAGATTGGAGAAATTAGATATATCTCCGTACTCGGAATAGATTACAGCAGCAGATAAAGAGCATATTCCAGGAATAGACATGTAGTGTGGATGAACCTCTTCAATCAACTTGTTTATTTCTTTTTCAATAGTATCAATCTCTTTTGCAAGGGATTTATACAAAGATAAGAGGCTATTTAGTTCTACATCAAAGATAGAATTATTTACACCAACAGTATTTGCTGCTAACGCTTTTAACTTCAGGAATTGCTGAGGCGAAAACTTGCCTCTGGACAATGAGTGAAGTTTTTCATAAGAAGCTGAATTCATGCGAGCCATCTTTTCTGCAGAACCATAGTTTTCAAGCAGATACAAAGCAGTTTTTGAAAATCGCTCATTAAAGAAGAATGGCTTGAATTCAGGAAATGTGTGATCAAGCACATTTGTGATTTTGACAAGATAGAAGGAACGTTATCGGATAAGTTTATCGCGTAAACGAGTTAATGACTTTAAAGAGTAAGCGTGGTAAAATCCTTTTGAATAGGGTTTGTACTCAACAGTCATTAACCAACGAGCTATTGATTCGCAGTCAACAGAGTCGGTTTTTGTACGCCTTAGTGTCTTTGATTTCTTGTATTCGCTGATAAGCACAGGATTATAAAATGTCAAGACCGAATGTACAAAAAATATTATATAAAAATGTACAGTTAGTCTGTTTGTCTTAAATGATCTTTTAGCCTATATGATTTTCCTGATATGGGCACTACATGTGCATGATGTAATATTCTATCCATGATTGCATTTGCAACTACTGCATCATAAAATACTCCATCCCATTCATTAAAATTCATATTTGTGGTAAGTATTGTGCTTTTCTTTTCATAACGCATATCTATAAGCTGAAAGAATAGGTTTGAATCCTCTTTATTAATTGGCAGATACCCTAATTCATCTATGATAAGAAGACGATATTTACTAAAGTGTTTTAATCTTGCATCCAGGCGGTTTTCCAACTGTGCACGCTTTAATTGCTGCAATAAATCATTACATTTGATAAAGTATGTGCTTGCATGTTTTTTAGCAGCTGCAATACCTATAGATGTTGCAAGATGCGTTTTTCCAACGCCGCTGGGTCCTAAAAACACGATATTTTCATTCTTTTCCAGAAAACCAAGGCTTGCAAGTTCCCTCATTTCCTGTTCGTTTACACTTGGTTGAAATTCAAAATCATAATCCTTTAGTTCTTTTACAAAAGGAAATGCTGCAGCCTTTATCATAGATCTGGAGGCATTCTGTTCTTTGAAATCAACTTCATAACTGCTCAGTTTTAATAAACCTTCCGTAAACGATAATCCGTTTGTTGTCACAAAATCCCTTATTTCATCAAGATGTAGTTTCATCTGGGTTAATTTCAGCAGCTCCAGATTAGCAGTCAGCTGATTGTATGTACTATTACTCATAATCATAAACCTTTCCTATAATTTCTAGATTTTCTTTTGCCCTGTCCATTATATGCTCATCCCTGAAAATATGCGATTTTCTTGCAATTGCAGCATAATGCTCAGAAATATAATTCAATTTTTTTGAACTTAACTGATGAATGGTTATGAATTCTGTGTTACAATACACAAGTATATAACCATCATATACTTGTAATGAGACAATCTTATCAATGTACTCTGGTGGTACAGAGTATTGACAGCTTTTGTAATTAAACATGCTTGAATGATTGACTTTTACCGTATTTGTGGTGATTTGGTAAGGCTTTCTTATGTTATCAGCGGGCAGGCTGTTTAAGAAAGCCTTTTCTTTGTTATAATACATCAGCGGAATCCTTCCTGTTCCATGGTTTACCTGTGTATTGACACGATTATTTATTCCTGTCACTAATTCGACTAATTCAATGTAATTCAATTTTCCATTATAAGCTCTTATTTCATCCAGTATTTTCATAGGTGCCTCAACTTTGGCTTTAGTATGCGGATGTCCGGCAATACAAGGCTGGACTTTAAAACCATAATCATCAGCGAACTGCTGGAATTTGTTATTAACTTTACCGGCATAATATTCTGTTCTGGCTTCATCCATAACAGTCTTCATGTTATCTGTAACTATTTCATCCGGAATACCGCCAAGTGTTTCAAATGCATCATCAAGAAACGAAAAGAGTATATCCTGTGTTTTAGAAAGTGAAACCCTGTATACTCTGAATCTTGAATATGAAAGCAACAGGACAAAAATATTCACTTCTATAATTTCACCTGAAGAAAGAATAAACGGAATAGATTCCTTCCAATCAAGCTGAGCCTGTTTACCCATAGGTGTTTCATATCTGACAGTAACCTTATTGGTATTTGATGGTCTGCTTTTTCTGAAATATGAATCGAATTCAGGATATTTCCTGAGATAATGACAGAAGTTACAATAAACACCTTTAAAGCCATGATTATCAACCAGATATTGCCATAATACTTTTCTGTAGTAGAATACCTGCTGATTTTTATCTGATAATAACTCTGTAATAATGTCATAAAAAGGTGTAATACAGTCATCACAGTTTCTTGTTTCTGGCTTTGTATATCCATTTATATATTTATCAACAGTCCGCCTATCTACCTCCAATTCTCTAGCTATTTGACTTTTATTAATCTTCAATGTGCCATCCTCCAAAAATGGTTTTAACTTGTACAGGTCATTGACACTTTCTATTCTTATATCTGTTATGATTTGATTTATTAATATCATTATGAGTTCCTCCTTGCAACTCACATATCATAACATTTGTACATTCTTATTTAATATTTATTGTACATACTTAAGTATAACTTTATACACAGGATTTACTTCCATGAAGGTTAGGAGAGAACTTTCAAGGAAGAGTTCAAGATTGAGCGCATAATGGGCAGTTGATTCAAACCCTATTCTTATGTCCTCAGGATTAGATAGAGAGTTAATGATGGTGAGTAGTTCATCAAAGCCGGCTTTATTGTTTTTAACAGTGACTTTAGAAACTACTTTTTGATCAGCTGCAGAAATGATGCAGCAATCATGTTTGTACTTGGAAATATCAATTCCAATAAAGTACATTGACATAGGTTTATACCTCCTGATAAATATTTTGAGCACTGCTGTCTTCCACAGAGAATTCGGCTGTGTAATCACGTAAATAGAAACGTCGATGCGTTAACAAACTAATTAACAGTAATAGACGAAAAGCTGTGGTCTGAGTCACCTCGTACCAGTCAAAGCTGTAATTAAATAGATACAGATCCACAGTGCCTTTTCAAAATATATCAGAGATGGAAATAAATACCCAGTGTTAACTGGGAGAAAGGAAAAATCCAATTACCATCTAAGATAATTGGATTATACGTGAAAATAATGGCAAATTTAAATATTAAAATTAAAATAAACGAATTAGAGGAATTAAAACCAGTTATTGAGTATATAAAGACTCTTAATTTTAATAAAATACCCGAACTCAATCCAGAAATTACTGTTGAATTCGGGTATGATGATTAATCCTTTGAAAGTGAGGTGTAACAAATGACAAATAATGAAATCTTTCCTGATATTGATAAAAATACAGAATATCAGAAATTACTCGCCAGATTCAAACATTCAGAAAAAACCGAATCTGACGAGTTTATTATTAGCGAAGTTTTAAAAATGTATTCTGAACTTGAATGGGATGAATATGATTTAAAAATTCGTCTTATAGAATTACTTAAAGATAGACATTTTTAATGTAATTCAATATTGTCTTTTTCAATTCTAATATCGCAATTAAGTTCAACACAGTCGTTGTGCTGAATAAATCCTCTTACAGCATTATCATTACCCTCTTCAAATTTTTTTTTAAATGCAACCGTAAATAAGTTTGTTGACAATACAAAAGAATATGAATGAGGGTAATTACCGCTGTTGATTGGATGATATGAATACATGATAATATAGTCTAAGTTTTTCTGTTTCGCTACGTTTACCATTTGTGTAAATATGCTAAAATCTGTTGTATACATTATAATACCTCCTCCGTATTAGTATATGGAATATTTTACCATATAGAGAATGATTGGTATAGTCTAAACATATGTTTAGGTGGTTTCATCATTATAATTTTTCTCATAGGATTCAATATTATAAACGTTTCCATTCTCAAAAGTAAATATTAAACATTTATAAATTGCAGTGTGGCTATCAAGATAATCTGTATTTTCAGAAAACCAATTATCAATACCGTTTTTTATTTTATTCTGTTTCATAAAATCATTTGTAGACATACAATTATTATCAATACAAATTGCAGACAAATATACTCTACATGATTTATTATAATTTATCTTGTCAATTGTGCTTTCATTTATTGAATTATCATCAGAATACATTACTCCAATAGTTTTTACAAAATCTGAATATGCGATTTTAAATTCCTCTGATGTACTTCCTACCATAATATCTTTTGTGGTTATATTTGTATCAGATAGAACAAAATCGTTATTCTCTAGCGACATATTTTTTCGAGAACATCCATATAAACAACATATACATAATAGAACTATTACTATCTTTTTCATACAAACCTCCAATATTCTTAATACTTTTATTATAACATTTTCAAACTAAACATATCAAGCAATAATTAAAAACGAGTCCTCAAACAACTCAAATAATATAGTATGACATTCAAAACATTATTAAGTGATATTAACAATGTTGCTTTAGCAATGGAAAGTTTGAAAAAAATAACTCAATTCAACACTGGTTCAACGATTGCAAATGGAGAAGTATTAAGTAATGTTGCTATTGAACAATACAAAGCATCTATTGATGGATTGAATTTATCCCAAGCGAAAGCTGCATTATCGGCAACTACTCTTAATGACGCACAGAAACAACAAATTTTAACATCCGCAGGACTTCTTAAAAATACACAGGCAATAACTCTTGAAGAAGTAAAACAAATGGCTTCTTCTGCTACTTTATCTGCACAGAAAAAAGAAGAAATATTAGCAACACTTCAAGGAGCATATTCAGAAGGACAATGGTACACCGAACGATTAGAGGCAATTGCAAGTGGAGAAGGCGAAGCTGCTACTATTGCTCAAACAATATTAGCTAAAAAGGCTGAAAGTGCAGAAAACGTAAAAAATATAGCTGGAAGAAAAGCTTTAACTGCTTCTTTAAAAGAAGAATTAGCTACTAGAATTGCATTAATGGCAAGCAATCCTGTTACGTGGATTGCTGGCATAGCTGCAGTCAGTGTTGGGCTAATTGCTTTACAAGAAAAGTTTTCAAAATCATTAGAAGAATGCACAGAAGACTTAAAAAATTACAATTCAGAATTTGAGAATTCACAATCGTCTGTTAAATCATTAGAGTCAGAGTTAGACACATGCCAAACAAGATTAGCAGAATTGCAGAAATTAGCAGATAACGGAACTTTAAGCATTGTCGAGCAAGAAGAATATGAAAGATTACAAAAAACAAATGACGAGCTGGAACGTAACCTTAAAATCGAAAGAGAAAAGTCTCAGTTAAATGCTATAGATGGTGCAAAAACTGCTGATGAAACTGTTAATAAGAAAGTACAAAGTAATTACGTTCGTGGTGACGTAGATAGTTATGAAGGTGTTGTTTTACATGATCAGCTTTTAAATGTTACGCCAAAAGAAGAACTTGAAGGAGCTATTACAGAATATAATCGTCTACAAGGAGAAATAGATAAATTAAATAAATCTTATGATAATGGTTCTATTTCATCAGAAGATTATACAGCACAATTAAATGGTTTGACCGATGCACAAACAAAAGCAAGAACTAGAGCTTCTGAAATGAGCGATATTCTTATTGAGTGCGAACAGTCTTATAATAATCTCGAAAATACTGGCGGGAAATTCGCTACTACTTCTCAACAAAATTATGATAGCGTAAAACTTGCGAATCAAGAGTATTCAAATTTTCTTAATACAATCAATGGTGTAAATGCCTCATTCGATAAACTTGACACTGGTAAAAAGGCACAAATACTAAAAAATAAATATGCACAGAAAACTTTACAATTAGATAATGGACAAGGAAGCTATACTGTTGAAGATAAAGAAATTTCTAATTGGATTGATGGACTTTCTGATGATGATTTAAGTGTTTTGGCAACTATTAATTTTTCTGGTGAGCAAACTAAAAAAAGTATGCAAGAAGCGTTGGATTATGCAAAAACACATACTGATGCAGCATCCGAAGAAACATCAGCACCTTTTGATGATCCATCCTCTCTTCTCACGGAATCAAATAACAAAGAAACTTCTAAAGCTACTCTCGCCGACCTTAAATCAGAAGCAGATCTTATGCAATCACTTCAATCCGAAATTGCCAAAACAGGCAACATTGGTGTTGATTCAATGCAGAAAATTATCAAACAGTATCCAGAAGCAAAGCAATATCTTGCAGATTATATGTCTGGTCTTATCACGGAACAGGAGTTATTTTCAAAGCTTGAAGATGTTTATGCCGAAGATACACAGCAGTATATTAACTCTCTTGTAAAGAAAAATGAAACTGATGTAGATTTCTTTACAAATGTTAAGAATAACAATGAAACTTTGTTTAATGGTCTTGCTGAAAATTACCGTTTTGATATTAAGAGCTGGAATAATCTCGCAAAAGCAAAGCTTGACGTTGATAAACAGTTAATGGCTGAACTTGCGTCAATTTGGACAGGCTATTATACAGCACAGAAAGATTCTGTTACAGGTCTTTATACTCTTGTAACCAATTCTGAGTTTGATGTTCAGGATGATTCTGATCTTGTTACTCCTGAAATGGAAGAAGCAAGAGTTAAACAGATGGCTATATATGATAAATATAACCAGATTATACAGTCACTTAATGATGCAGCCGGTTCTTTTGCTAAAGCAAATATTGATTTGGATTGGAATGTTCTTGGGAAAGATGACTCTTCCTCTTCATCTTCTTCATCAAAAGATACTAAAGAAAAATTCAATTGGATTGAACCCTTAATAAAAAGAATATCTACGGCATATTCACGCCTAAAGAATGTCGTATCAGATACAACAACTACATGGCTCAATCGTAATAACGCATTGTCAGATTCTATGAGTACACTCAGAGATGAGATAAATGCACAGTCACAGGCTTATGAATATTACATAAACGCATTTAATGGTTATGACCTTGATGATTATTATAAGAATCAGATTGCTAATGGTTCAATAAGCATTGATGTTATTTATGATGACGACCTTAAAAATGCTATTTCTGATTGTCAGGATTTCTATGATAAAGCACAAGATGCTAAGACTGCTGTGCAGGAACTTGGTATTGAGTTAAAAGGACTTGCTAAAAGTAGGTTTGATAATCTTAAATCACAGTATGAAGAACAGATAAACCAGATTACAAAGACTAATGATTTACTTCAAAAAGAAGCTGACATTATAGATACAAAAGGCTGGTTTGCTTCTACTCTGCTTAATAATTCATTTATTGAACAGGAACAGAAGAATCTTGATAAACTCAAGGAAGAAAGAACAGCTCTTGTAAATGCACTTAATTCAGCTATTGATTCTGGTAAAATCGAAGAATACAGCGAAGACTGGTATGATATGCAGTCATCAATAGATGATTGTACTTCTTCTATTCTTGATGCAGAAAAAGCACTCATCGAATATGATAATGCTATTCGTCAGATTAATTGGGATGCTTTTGACAGGACTCGTGATGATGTTGAAGACCTTATCAATGAAACGGATTTCCTTGTTGAGTTGCTTAAAGACGTTGGTATAACTGACGATAACGGTAATATGACAAAAGAAGGTCAGGCTGCACAGGCATTACTTGCACAGAAATATCAATTGTATCTTAATCAGGCAAAGGCTTATAAGGATGAGATTTCTAAAATCAATGAAGATTTGGCAAATGATCCTTATGACAAGGAATTACTTGACAGAAAACAAGACCTTATTGATAAAGAACAGGAAGCAATTAAATCTGCAATGAGTGAAAAAGACGCTATTAAAGATTTGACTAATGATGCTTATACTGATTTTATTGATAAGCTTGGAGATGCTATTGATAAATATAAAGAACTCATGAATACTATGAAGGATGCTTACGATTATGAAAAATCTATTCGTGAGAAAACTGAAGCTCTTAATGCTTTGGAGAAACAATATTCTGCTTATCAAGGTGACAATTCTGAGGAAGGCAAGAAAAATATTCAGCAACTTAAAGAGCAGATTAACAGTGCTAAAGATGATTTGATTCAGGATATCATTGAACAATCAAACGAAAATGCTTCTGATATTTCACAAACTATTACCTCTACTGCCGAAAATTATGGTTACAATCTTAGCAAATCCTTATTGTGCAGTGCCAAGAATGTTAATTATGGAAAATTTAATTAAGATATACATGAGAAAAGAGAACAGCTTTCGCCATTCTCTTATACCATAAAAATAACGGCACCGTACATCACTTTCGCAACATACAATGCCGTTATCATAGTGGAGTAGACGGGAGTCGAACCCGTGTCCAAAAGCCCATTCACTGTTCTTCTACTATTATAGTTGATTGCTTCGGTTTCCCTCATTCCCTCCGGCATAAGAAAATCAACATCCTCATGCTTTCAGTAGCTTCATGATACGCCCACAGTCTCAAAGCTTTGACTGAGTCGTTTCCTACATGATCGAAGCCTGGGTCCTAAAGTGTAGGTGCTCTAGGTCAGACTGCTGCCATTAGGCAGCGTAAGCTAAATTTTCGTTAGCGTTTATATTTAGATTTGTGATTTGACGCATCACCTGCGAATAGCTTCACCAGCTTCAAAACCCCTGTCGAAACCTTTACTACCCCTTGTGGATAGCTGTGAGATAAATACTATCACTGTAAATTTATATTGTCAACCCCAAACAGGACTAAAAACACCAAATTAAATCAATAGTTTAATTCATAAAATTCAAATTATATCTTCGGCGGTAGCTTTGAATACATTTATCCCAGATTTCTTACCTTAAAGTCTTTTAAAGCTTCTCTTTGCTGGTCTTTCTTTGCAATAGAGTCTCTCTTATCATAGAGTTTTTTACCTCTTGCAAGACCAATTTCCATTTTTACACGTCCTTTACTTAAATATACCTGCAAAGGTACTATTGTAAATCCCTTCTGTGATGTCTGTCCCTCAAGTTTATTAATCTCAGACTGATGAAGGAGCAGCTTTTTCGGACGAAGCGGGTCTTTATTAAAAATATTTCCTTTTTCATAAGGTGTAATATTCATATTAATAACAAAAACCTCACCGTTGATTATCTGTATATATGCCTCTTTTATTGAGCATTTTCCCTGTCTTAAAGACTTAACCTCAGTACCGTGAAGTACAAGTCCAGCCTCATATTTCTCGTCTATAAAATAGTCATAATAAGCCTTTTTATTATTAGCAATCAGCTTATTTCCACTTGATTCTTTCATATTATCTCCTTATTCTGCCAGTTCAAAATCTATAGTTCTAAGAATCTTATCACAGTTGATAACCTTAACATAAAGTCTCTGCCCCAGCTTGAATGTCCTTCCTGTTGTCTCATTTACCATCTCATAATGATTCTCGTCATAAATATAATATCCGTCACGAAGCGAGGCTACACTAATCATTCCTTCAATTGTATTCGGAAGTTCTACATATATTCCCCATGCGGTCATTCCGGATACAACACCCTCAAATGTCTCTCCGATATGTTTTTCCATATACTGTACCATTTTCAGCTTATCTGTATCTCTTTCTGCATCATCAGCCCTGCGTTCTGTAGCACTTGTCTGCTTTGCGACTTCAGGAAGAATAGCAGCAAAATGCTCACTTCTCTTATCACTCATACCACCATGCAGATTTTCTTTAATAATTCTGTGAATCTGTAAATCAGGATATCTTCTGATTGGCGATGTGAAATGACAGTAATACTTAGCAGCAAGTCCGAAATGACCTACGCACTCCGTTGTATATGATGCTCTTTTCATAGAACGAAGTGTAAGGCGTGCAATTAAATTCTCCTCGTCGCTTCCCTCTATTTTCACCAAAAGCTTCTGAAGCTCCTTCGGATGAATCTCATCACCTATTTTTATCGAATATCCAAAATTATTGATAAATGTTCCAAGCCTTCTTATCTTCTCAGGATCAGGATTTTCATGACTTCGGTAAAGGAATGGTATTTCCTGCCAGAAATAATCTTCTGCCACTGTCTCATTTGCAATAAGCATAAAATCTTCGATAATTCTTGTCGCTGTATTTCTGTCATACGGCTTTATTTCCACCGGTTCCCCCTTATCGTTAAGCGTAATCTTTGTCTCCGGAAAATCAAAATCAATCGAACCGCGTTTGAATCTTCTCTGACGCAGTATCAGTGCAAGCTTTTCCATAAGTCTGAACATATCAGCAAAATCTTTATACTCGTTTAAAATTTCTTCATCTTCATTTTCAAGAATCTTTTTTACATTTGTATAAGTCATTCTTCTGTCAACATTGATTACAGACTCACATATCTTATGCGAAATCACATTGCCTTTTTCATCAATATCCATAAGACAGCTGAGTGCAAGCCTGTCACAGCCCTGGTTAAGTGAACATATTCCGTTGGACAGCTTATGCGGAAGCATCGGTATAACACGGTCTACAAGATAGACACTTGTTCCTCTCTTATATGCTTCTTTGTCAAGAGGACTGTATTCTTTTACATAATTGCTCACATCTGCGATGTGAACTCCAAGGTGATAGATTCCATTTTCCTCAGATACAGTTATTGCATCATCCAGGTCTTTTGCATCTTCACCATCTATAGTAACTGTCTGCAAATCACGCAAATCAACTCTTCCGGCATAATCTTTAGGCGACAGTTCATCAGGAATATCATTTAATGATTTCATTACACTTTCAGGAAATTCCATCGGAAGGTCATATGCTTTTATTATAGACATAATATCCGTTCCCGGGTCATTAATATGCCCTATAATCTCCTTTACGCGACCTTCCGGGTTCTTTTTCAATGTACCATAAGAAGTAAGCTCTACAACAACTTTATGTCCTGTCACGGCCCCCATGGACTTTTCCTGTGGCACAAAAATGTCATAACAGATTTTCTTATTGTCCGGAACAACAAATCCAAATGTTTTACTCTTCTGGTATGTTCCAACCACCTCTTTTATCTGATGCTCAAGAATCTTGAGAATCTTGCCTTCACATCTCTTATCTCCATGTTTTTCTGCTGTTATGGCAACCATAACTTTATCCATATGAAATGCTCCGCCATCGTCAGATTCTTTGATAAAAATATCATCTTCCCTGCCTTCGACAACAACAAAACCAAAACCACGGCTTGTCTTCTGGTATATTCCAATAATAGCTGTATTTTCAGGCTTACTGTATTTGCCTTTTTTTGATACGCCTATTCTGCCCTCTGCTACAAGTGAATCAAGCACTGCCTGCAGCTCATGTCTGTCCTCTTTCGGAACCTGCATAAGTATTGCAAGCTCCTTAGTTTTCATTGGTACATAGAGGTCGTTATGCAAAATAAGATCCTCCAGCATATTTTTTCTGTCTTCAAACACTTTATCATATGTTCTTTTTGATTTATGTCCCATAACAATCCTCCCTGTTTTTGCCGTGATTAACTTGTCGTCTGCATAAAAAAGGATGCCCTTCAAGCTATCCTTAAAGAGCATCCTTATAACTTTTTAGAAATTAATATTCAATATAGCAGCAATAACAATAAATGCGATTGCAAGTATCTTTGTAAATAATACAAGCTTACCTTCTATTGAACGTCCTTTATTCTTACCCCAGTAAGTATCAGCAGCACCGCTGATTGCACCAGACAAGCCTGTCTGCTTGCTTTCCTGCATAAGAACTACAATTGTTATTGCAATACAAACTAATATAAAAAGTCCCATAAGTAATACTCTAAATGTATCTGCCCATGACATTCCGAACATCAGTAACACCTCCTACTTGGTTAAAATCGTCACACAATAGTATAATTTTAACACAAGCATTTAATAATATCAAGTATTTATTATTTCTTTATCAAGAGAGATTCACCAGTCATTTCTGCCGGCTTCTCAAGTTCCATAATATCTATAAGAGTAGGAATAATATCGCAAAGCTTGCCATTCTCTTTAAGAGTATATGCCTCATCATAATTTACAAGTATAAATGGAACCGGATTTGTTGTATGTGCTGTATATGGTTCGCCATTGTCATCGATAAGCTTTTCAGCATTACCATGGTCAGCACAGATAAACATTACACCATCAACTTCCTTAACAGCCTCTACTACCTTGCCTACACACTCATCAACAGTCTCTATTGCCTTAACAACAGCGTCCATGATACCTGTATGTCCAACCATATCAGGATTAGCAAAGTTAGTAATTATTACATCATACTTTCCTGAACGTATTGCATCTGTAAACTTCTGGCACACTTCAGGTGCACTCATTTCAGGCTGAAGGTCGTATGTTGCAACCTTTGGTGATTTAACAAGAATTCTGTCCTCACCTTCATTTGGCTCCTCAACACCGCCGTTAAAGAAAAATGTTACATGTGCATATTTCTCTGTCTCAGCAATTCTTGCCTGCTTTAAATGATTCTTTGCAAGGAATTCGCCGAATGTATTTGTAATTTCCTGCTTTTTGAACGCAACATACTTATTAGGAATTGTAACATCATAATCTGTGAAGCATACATAATGAACTTTCTTTCTTGGACCTCTGTCAAATCCAGCAAAATCATCATCACAGAAACATCTGGTAATTTCTCTTGCTCTGTCAGGTCTGAAGTTAAAGCAGATAACTGAATCGCCATCTTTGATAGTTGCAAGTGGCTTGCCATCTTCCTTAATAACTGTAGGAACAACGAACTCATCAGTCTTTCCGGCTGCATATGAATCGCTTATTGCACATCTTGCACAGGCAGCTTCATTACCAACGCCCTCTGTAAGTGCCTTGTATGCTGCTTCAATTCTATCCCATCTGTTATCTCTGTCCATCGCATAATAACGACCCATGATTGAGGCAATCTTACCTACGCCGATTTCATCCATCTTGTTATAAAGCTGGTTAATGAAATCTTTTCCTCCGTCTGTTGCCGTATCACGTCCATCCATAAAACCGTGAACATATACATTTTTAAGACCATTTCTCTTTGCAAGCTCAAGAAGTGCAAATACATGTGTAAGGTGGCTGTGAACACCGCCGTCTGAAAGAAGTCCATAAAGATGTAAATCAGAATTATTCTTCTTACAGTTCTCAATTGCACCAAGAAGTTCTTCATTTTCAAAGAAATCACCATCTTCAATAGACTTTGTAATTCTTGTAAGCTCCTGATATACAATTCTACCTGCACCCATATTAAGATGTCCTACTTCTGAGTTACCCATCTGACCATCCGGAAGTCCTACTGCAAGCCCGCTGGCATATCCTTTTACAAATGGATATTCTGCCATCAATTTATCCATTACAGGTGTATTGGCATTTGCAATACCATTACCCTCTTTTTTATCACTTAAACCATATCCGTCAAGTATCATTAAAACCACTGGTTTTTTAGACATATCAAAATCCTCCTTGTTTTTGCGAAGCAAAAATCTTATCTTCATTTTTTACCGAACGTATCATACCATATAATCCCGAAAAAGTAAAGAAAAAGCGGACACAACACTGTGTGTCCGCAATATTATAATTACTTGTCGTAATGAACTATCTTTGCAAATTCAGGCTTGAGGCTGGCACCGCCAACAAGACCTCCATCAATATCAGGCATTGAGAATATATGATTGGCATTGCCTGCATTGACACTGCCGCCATATAAAATTCTTATTCTCTCAGCAACAACCGCACCATATATATCACGTATATTAGTACGAATTGCAGAACATACTTCCTGTGCCTGTTCTGCTGTTGCAACTCTTCCTGTTCCTATCGCCCATATAGGTTCGTATGCAATAATACAATTAATAACCTTTTCCGGTGGTATGTATTTGAAAGCGTTGACAATCTGTTTTTTGATAAATTCAAGTGTAACTCCGCTCTCACGCTGTTCAAGACTCTCTCCACAGCAAAGAATCGGAAGAAGCTTATGTTCTATAGCTTTCCTCATCTTTTTATTAATTATTTCATCTGTTTCATGAAAATATTGTCTTCTCTCCGAATGTCCGATTATAACATATGACACTCCGGCATCAACAAGCATCTCAGGCGATAACTCACCTGTATATGCTCCTTTTTCCTCATAAAACATATTCTCAGCACCGACTTTTATATTGGTATCCTTCACTTCATTAACAACTGGGACAATATCAATTGCCGGCACACAAAATACGACGTCTACGTCGTCATTCTTTACCATTGGCTTTAGTTCTTCTGCAAGTTTAACAGCTCCGCTTGGAGTCATATTCATCTTCCAGTTACCAGCCACCATTTTCTTGCGCATACAGATACCCCTCCTGTAACATTAATACATTCGCAAAAACATCACGATTGATTTTATTTAATTATATCATACAATTTCTAAAAATGCCACTTATTTTACAGAATTTACGTAAAAATTCCCGGAATTTCTTATATGAAATCCCGGGACATATATAAAAATTATGTCAGTCGGTTTTTACTTGTCGTTAGCAGCTTCTACACCTGGAAGTTCTTTACCCTCAAGGAACTCAAGAGAAGCACCGCCACCTGTAGAGATATGTGTCATCTTATCGCCAAAACCAAGATTATTTACAGCTGCAGCTGAATCACCGCCACCGATAATTGTTGTAGCGTCTTTTAATGCCGCAAGCTCTTCTGCAACAGCGATTGTACCCTTTGCAAAGTTAGGAAATTCAAATACACCCATTGGTCCGTTCCATACTACAGTCTTAGCATCTTTTAACGCATCCTTGTAGAGTTTACATGACTCAGGTCCAATATCCATACCCATATCATCATCTTCCTGATGACCTGCAGCTACGATACGGCTAGGTGTATCATTCTTAAATTCCTTTGTTACAACTGTATCAATAGGAATCAAAAGCTTAACGCCTTTCTTTTCAGCCTTTTCCATCATCTCTTTAGCATATTCAAGGTAATCATCCTCTACGAGAGACTTACCTACATTACCACCATGAGCCTTCTGGAATGTATATGACATACCGCCACCGATGATAAGTGTATCAACCTTGTCGAGAAGGTTATTGATAACTGAAATCTTTGATGAAACTTTAGAGCCACCAAGAATAGCTACAAATGGTCTTACAGGATTATTTACTGCGTTGCCAAGGAAATCAATTTCCTTCTGCATAAGATAACCAACAACTGCTGTATCAACAAACTTTGTAACACCAACATTTGAACAATGTGCTCTGTGAGCTGTACCAAATGCATCATTTACAAATACATCACAGATAGAAGCGAGATCTTTAGAAAACGCTTCACCATTCTTTGTTTCTTCAAGACGGAAACGTGTATTCTCAAGAAGAATAACATCACCATTCTTCATATCTGCTACTGCAGCTCTTGCATTATCGCCAACAACTGTGTCATCAGCAGCAAACTTTACTTCCTGACCAAGAAGTTCTGAAAGTCTCTTTGCAACAGGTGCAAGTGAAAATGTTGCATCTGGTCCCTTAGGTTTTCCGAGATGTGAACAAAGAATAACCTTACCACCATCAGCGATAAGCTTCTTGATTGTAGGAAGTGCAGCAACAAGACGTGTCTCATCTGTTATTCTGTCTCCATCAAGTGGTACATTAAAATCACATCTGCATAATACTCTTTTGCCATTAACGTTGATATCATCAACAGACTTTTTATTAAGCATAGTTTATTTCCTCCAAATTCATTTCTGACATACGATGAATAAATCCATCACAAAATAATACTTGATATAAGATAAAAACCAGAGAATATCATAATATATATTCCCTGGTTTTTTCTCTCGTTACTTATATGTTAAACGATTAGTTTAATTCAGCAAAATACTTGATTGTTCTAACCATCTGGCTTGTGTATGAATTTTCATTATCATACCAAGAAACAACCTGTACCTGGCATCCACCATTAGGAAGCTCATTAACCATTGTCTGTGTAGCATCGAATAATGAACCAAATCTCATACCAACGATATCGCTAGATACGATCTGCTCTGTGTTATAACCGAATGACTCTGTAGCAGCAGCCTTCATAGCAGCGTTAACTTCATCAACTGTAACCTTCTTAGCAACTACAGCATTAAGAATTGTTGTAGAACCTGTAGGTGTAGGAACTCTCTGAGCAGCTCCGATAAGCTTGCCATTAAGTTCTGGGATAACAAGACCGATAGCCTTAGCAGCACCTGTTGAGTTAGGAACGATGTTGCAAGCACCTGCTCTTGATCTTCTTAAATCACCCTTTCTCTGTGGGCCATCAAGAATCATCTGGTCACCTGTGTAAGCATGAATTGTACACATGATACCTGATTCGATTGTTGCACAATCATTAAGAGCCTTAGCCATAGGAGCTAAACAGTTTGTTGTACAAGAAGCAGCTGAGATAATCTGATCATCTGCTGTAAGTGTCTCATGGTTTACATTGTAAACGATAGTCTTTAAATCATTACCAGCTGGTGCAGAAATAACAACCTTCTTAGCACCTGCATTGATATGAGCCTGAGCCTTAGCCTTTGATGTATAGAAACCTGAACACTCAAGAACTACATCAACACCAATTTCGCCCCATGGACAGTTGTTAGCATCTGGCTCTTTATAAATTTTGATTGTCTTACCCTTAACAGTAATTGTACCAGCTTCATCATCAGCAGTAACCTGATCTTCTTCACCGAAGTTTACATATCTGCCCTGTGATGAATCATACTTTAAAAGATGAGCTAACATCTTAGGACTTGTTAAATCGTTGATAGCTACTACTTCGTATCCTTCTGCACCAAACATCTGTCTGAATGCAAGTCTGCCGATACGTCCAAAACCATTAATTGCAACTTTTACTGACATAAAAATTTCCTCCTAATATAAATTAGATTGTTAATTATTAATCAACTAGATTGTATTTTACATAATATAAGTAAAAATATCAAGTATTAATTACCTTTTTTTACAAAATGCAAAAAAAATCTTTCTATAAAGTTCTCCATTTAGTTAATTTGACGAAATTTCTTCCTGAACACACTCCGCAATATTTTTTGCATGATCCGACATTCTCTCAAGATTTGATAATATATCAAGGAAAACAACGCCATTTGAAGGGAGACATTTTCCATCTGAAAGCCTTTTTATATGCTTATCTCTCAATTCTTCTTCGAGATCATCAACCTCATCTTCTATTCTATATACATCACGTATAGCTGCATCATCGCCTGTTTCCCTGGCAACAACTGCCCTGTCAAAACAGCAGAGTACTTTATCCCAGAGCTGTCGTAATTCATCCTGCCCACGCTGTGAGAATACAATATCATGTTCTATTTTATATTTTGTAAGATCTGCAAGATTCTCCGCATGGTCAGATACTCTTTCAATATCAATAACCGCATGGAACAGGTCATTTACAAGAAGATGCTGCTTATCTGACAATGACTGGTTATTAAGTTTTATAAGATACGAAGTCAGATATTTTGAATAGTAATCAACTTCTTTTTCAAGCTCATATATCCTGTCTACAAGTTCCTGACTGTTTTCCCTTACTGCCCTTGACGCAATCTCAATATTGTCATAGGCAAGACGCCCCATGTTAATAACTTCATTTTTGGCACGTTCAACAGCAACAGACGGCTGTCCGAGAATTCTGTCATCAAAATGCCTGCTGATTTCAAGTTCTTCTTTATCACTTATTTCCTCTATCTGTTCGGTCTTCTTTTCAGGAACAATAATACCTGAAAGCTTAACAAGGAGCTTGGCAAAAGGAAACATTACAGCTGTACATGTAATATTAAAAAATGTATGGAATATTGATATCTCAACACCCGTTATATTATGAACTGCAATGTCCGGTCTTATACAGAAAAGAATAAAGCCAGCTGTACCAAACAGCAACGCACCTGCCACATTAAACAATAGATGCATACATGCAGCTCTTTTAGCAGTACGCGTTGTTCCTGCACTCGAAATAAGAGCTGTAACACATGAGCCTATATTTTGTCCAAGTGTTATAAAAATCGCCGCATTCGTCGTTACAACGCCGTTCATGGCAAGAGTCTGTAATATTCCGACAGATGCTGATGAACTCTGTAAAATCGCAGTAACAACAATACCGATAAGTATTCCAAGAAATGGATTACTGCCTACAATCTTAAATGCATTTGAAAAAATCGGTGCATCTGTGTATGGTGCAATTGATGCACTCATAAATTCAAGTCCTTCAAACAGAAGACCGATACCAACAAACAACTCACCAACTGTCTTTGACCTGTCTTTTTTTGAAAAAAGACTAACAAATGCACCGATGCCTATAAGAAGCGGTGCATAAAAAGACGGCTGCAATGCTTTTGCAGCATCACCAATCTGTCCGAGTGATACAATCCATGCTGTAATTGTTGTTCCTATATTGGCTCCCATAATAACGCCTACAGCCTGAACAAGTGTCATAAGTCCTGCATTTACAAAACCTACAACCATTACTGTTGTCGCACCACTGCTCTGTATAATTGCAGTAATAAGTGCACCAACCAATATTGCCAGAAATCTGTTTCTTGTAAGATAGCCAAGCAGCGACTTCATTTTGCCTCCGGCTGATTTCTGCATGCCGTCTGCCATTCTATTCATACCATAGAGGAACATTCCTATTCCTCCCGCAAATTCAAACAAGCTGCCTATTCCATTCATTATGAACATTTACCGTCCTTTTCGTCACATAGTATTTTAATTTTGTGTTAATTTAATTTTACACTTATTTTACATAATATCAATTGCAATCATTAATTTCAAGTTATATTCAATCGTTTTTATAAAAAAGCCGTAATGTTTTCAAAATTGTCACAAATATGGTATACTTAATTTTGAAAAAATAAACACATTACACATGTGCATTTTATACATTTTAATTATTCAGCTATGAAGATTGGAGATTAAACATGAACAGACCTGCCGACTTTCACACACACAGCCTTTTCTCTTCGGATTCTGATGCAAAACCCGAAGAAAACATTAAAGCTGCGATAAATCTTGGACTTTCGTCAATATGCTTTACTGAACACAATGATTTTGATTTTCCACCGGAAGATAACAAAGAGGTGTTATTCCAGCTTGATTTTGACAATTATATTTCAAGTATTGCCAGCATCAAAGAATTATATTCAGAACAGATTCCTGTATATATAGGTGTTGAACAGGGACTTTGCCGCTCCGCCGCAGACAGAATTAATGACTACGACAAAAATCATATTCTTGATTTTATAATAGGTTCTTCCCATCTTGTATATGGCAATGATCCTTACTATCCAAAATTCTGGGAAGGCCGCAACATAGATGAAGTAATCAATGCTTACTACGAAAGTATCCTTGATAATTTAGACACTTGTAATAATTTTGATATTTATGGTCATATTGATTATATAATACGTTATATTCCGGATAAATCATACGAGTATAATTATAAGAACTTTTCTGATATCATTGATGAAGTGTTAAAAAAAATCATCTATAATGGCAAAGGAATAGAGATTAACACTGCAGGGCTTCGTTATGGTCTTAATGCCACAAACCCATCAGCCGAAATAGTTTTAAGATACCGCGAACTCGGTGGTGAAATAATAACCATCGGCTCAGATGCACATTACAGCCGCGATATCGGAAGCGGATTTGATATTGCCTACGATATGCTCAAATCATGTAATTTCAAATATTATAATATTTTCAGGAAGAGAAAACCCGAATTTATACAGTTATAAAAATATATCAAAGCAGGGAATTTCTGCATTAATATGCTTACGTTCCCTGCTTTTATTATACATATTTTCTTAACTCTTCCACATTTCTTTTTATACATTCCACAACATAATCAACCTGTTTTTTTGATATTTCTTCATTTATTGTAAATCGCACTGTCGAATATGCTCTCTCATCAGAAAGGCCTATTGCTTTGAGGACATGCGATGGCTCTTTTTGTGCCGATGAACAGGCTGATCCGGCAGATGCACATATCCCCTGCTGGTCAAGCATCAATATAAGTGTAGCACCATCAACACCTTTAAACGAAAAATTCATATTATTAGGAAGACGCTCTTGTTCATCTCCATTAAGCCAGACATCTTTTATCTGCGTTGTGACCTTTTTTATCATATAATCACGGAGCATTTTTTCTTTTTTTATCCTCATATCCCTGTTTGTCATTGCTATCTGTGCCGCTTTTGCAAGCCCTATTATTCCGGCAACATTTTCAGTTCCTGCACGCATCCCGTATTCCTGACCTCCGCCATTAATAAATGGTGTTTTAAGCTTTCCCTTTTTTATATATAAAAAGCCTACGCCCTTAGGTCCCCTTATTTTATGTGCACTAACACTAAGCATATCAACATTCATTGCATTTACATCTATATATATATTTGTATAAGCCTGGACTGCATCCGTGTGAAATAAGATGTTTCTTTCATGTGCGATTCTTCCTATGGCAGCCACCGGTTCAACCGTTCCAATCTCATTATTGGCTGCCATAACTGATATTAAAAATGTATCACGGAAAATATTACGCTCAATTGCTGCTGTTCTTACTTTACCCTTTTTATCTACCGGAATCTTGATTATTCTGCAATGTCTCTTCTCAAGTGAATCACATGTTCTTAAAATTGCATGATGCTCTATCGGTGTTGTAATTATGCTTCCATATGGGTGTTCCTGTGCAGCCATTTTCAAAGCCCAATTATCAGATTCTGAACCTCCCGATGTGAAAAAAATTTCATCCGGCCCTGCTCCTATTGTTGATGCAAGCAATTCTCTTGCCTGCGTAATATCTTTTTTTATATTTTTAGAAAATGTATATATACCGGAAGGGTTGCCATATCTGTTTCCCATGTACGGAAGCATCGCCCTGACAACATCCGGGTGCATTTTTGTAGTTGCGGCATTGTCCATATATATCATTACATCACATGCACCTTTCATTATTTTCCTGTTAATATTATATTCATAAATCACATATAATTGATAATAATAAGACTGTTTACTTACGTTTACGGAGGCATTTTGAAAAAGTTTAATAATGTCATAAAAGGCACTCTGATTCTTACTACCGCAGGTATTCTAAGTAAAATTCTCGGCTTTTTTTACAGAATTTATCTGTCACGATGCATAGGTGCCGCCGGCATGGGACTGTTCCAGATTGTTATGCCTGCTGCCGGAATTGTATTTGCAATATGTTCATCCGGAATACAGACAGCTATTTCAAAATTCTGCTGTGATAAAAAAAATGATTTTCTGTGGCTTATATCAGGGCTTTTACTCAGCATTCCAACATCTTTAATTCTTACCTTTATTGTGTATACACATGCAGATTTTATTGCAACACGCTTTATTTTAAATGAAGCATGTTCTTCATTGTTAAAAATTCTTTCATTATCATTCCCATTTGCAGCTTTTCATAACTGCATTAATGGATTTTATTTTGCAAAAAAGAAAACCGCAATTCCGGCATTCTCACAGCTTTTTGAACAGATTATACGATTTTGTGCTGTATACATTTATGTCACCATCTATGCTTCTGACGGAAATGCCTCTGTATTGTGTGCAATATACAGTAATCTGTTCGGTGAAATCGCCTCATTTTTATATTGTACTTGTGCCATTTTTTATACATTTATAAAAAGCAAATACAACAATACACATAAAAAATCCTCTCTTATGTCTAAAATACGTGAAATGTTCAAATTTTCATTTCCGCTTACCGCAAACCGCCTGCTTATGCATATTTTCCAGAGTGCAGAAGCTGTTCTTGTTCCCGCACAGCTTATTGTTTATGGATTGTCAAAGAGTGATTCTGTTTCAATCTACGGAATTCTTACAGGCATGGCAATGCCTCTTATTTTATTTCCCACGGCACTGACTAATTCACTTGCAGTTATGCTTCTCCCGGCGGTTTCAGAACTAAATCTTGAAAACAATAATAAAAGTATTAAATCTACAATCAATAAATGCATTACTTTCTGCATATCAACCGGCGTATTAAGTACCGCCATTTTTATATTTTATGGCTCATATGCCGGAGCTATAGTTTTTAATCAGCCTGAAGTTCGTAATTACGTATGTATTCTTGCATGGCTGTGTCCATTTATATATCTTACCGTTACAATGGGAAGTATTCTCAATGGTCTTGGCGAAACAACTGCTACCTGTATACAAAATATTTCCGGTATAATAGTAAGATTAATATTTCTCGTCATTTTGGTTCCAAAATATGGAATAACAATGTATATGGCAGGACTTTTATGTTCGCAGATTCTTGTATGTATCTGCCATTATATAAAATTAAGCCGCATGCTTCATATACGTATGAATGCACACGGCTGGTTTCTGATACCGGGATTTTTTTCATTATTATCAACCGGTATTTCTCTTATTTTTTACAAATATATAAGCAGGCTGGTTTCCGGCTTAATTCCTCTCTTTGGGGGAGCCGTAACTGCCTGCATTATATACATTTTTTTATATGCTACTTTTTATCCTTATCGGAATAAACCGCATTGAGGTCAATGGGTGCTTCCAGTATTGTGGGAGCACTCTCCCATCGTTCCTTATCTTTTTCATACATCTGTTTAAGCCAGTCAACCAGCTGAAGCCGTCCTTCCTCACTTAAAGGAAATGTATCAGAGATTATTTCTTCCTTGGGTGTTGCTGCAAAGCTGTATGGCTTCTGCCACACATATGCCTCGAGAACTTCATCAGGTTTTTCGCCCGCTTTTTTTATCCTGTAACGCATACCATAATGTTCACCACTGTATACACCTTTGTACATAAAGAAATTAAGCGGCATTATCTGACTTGCATCTATCATTTCACCCTCCGGAACTCTTTAATATTAATGAGCATGTATAATCTTCTTTGGACACTTCTCAGCACACTTGCCACAACCTGTACACTTGTCATAATCAATATGTGCAATGTTATTTTCAACGGTTATAGCACCGAATTCACACTGCTTTGTACACATCATACAACCGATACATCCTGTCTGACATACTGACATTACATCTTTACCTTTATCTTTTGATGCACATTTAACAACCTGTTTTGCATCATAAGGAATAAGTTCAATTAAGTGTCTTGGACATGTAGCAACACACTTGCCGCATGCCTTACATTTTTCTTTATCAACTACTGCGATACCATTTACAATGTGAATTGCATCAAAAGGACAGGCTTTTACACATGAGCCGTAACCCATACATCCATATGTACAAGCTTTTGAACCACCATTAGGAACAAATGGCATAACTGTACAATCCTGCACACCTGTGTAGTGATAATTTTCTTTTGCTTTTTCACAGTCGCCCGCACATTTCACAAACGCTGTCATTCTCTTTGAATCGCCGACTTCTGAACCCATGATTGCTGCAATCTTCTTTGCAACAGGTTCACCACCGACAGGACATGCTCCAACTTCAGCTTCTCCTGCAGCGATAGCTTTTGCAAGTGCATCACAACCCGCATATCCACATCCGCCACAGTTATTGCCCGGAAGTTCTGCTCTGACATCAATTTCTTTCTGGTCTACTTCAACTGCAAACTTTTTACCCATGAATCCGAGGAAAAGACCAAGAATTAAGCCTACAATGCTGACAACAGCAGCTGCTATAATAATACCTGTCATCTTTATTTCCTCCTTATAAAATTCCTGAGAATCCAAAGAATGCTATCGACATAAGGCCTGCTGTAAGCAGAACAATAGGCATACCCTGGAAACTTTCAGGAACATCGTTATATTCATTTCTCTCACGGATACCGGCCATGATGATAATGGCAATTGTAAATCCGACAGCTGTACCGAAACCACTAATAACTGATTCGATTAAGTTATATGAATTCTGTACATTTGTGAGTGCTATACCAAGCACGGCACAGTTTGTTGTGATAAGAGGAAGGTAAACACCAAGTGCTTCATAAAGAGCAGGTGAACATTTCTTTAATACCATCTCAACAAACTGAACAAGTGCAGCAATTACAAGGATGAATACGATTGTATTCAGATATGTTAAGTCAAGCGGTGTAAGAATATAATCATAAATCAGACTACAAAGTGCTGATGAAATTGTTATAACACCGATAACTGCACCACCCATTCCGGCGGCTGTGTTAATTTTCTTAGATACACCGAGGAAAGGACACAGACCAAGGAACTGGCTTAAAACGACATTATTTACAAGTGCCGCACTAATTGCGATTATAAGTAAATTCATTTAATTTCCCTCCTGGTTTATTCTTCTTTTGTTGTATCATCGCCAACATAGTCAGGAACCTCAGCAGGTTTCATTCCATGTTTTCTCTTGATACGGTTCATAACAGCGATACACATTGCAAGTACAAAGAATGCACCAGGTGCAAGAATAAAAATACTTGCAGGTGTAAATCCGTAATTAGTAAAGTCAACAAGTGCTGAACTTCCTGTTGAGAGGATTGTTCCTGCACCGATAAGCTCTCTTATTGCACCAAGAATTGTAATTGCACACGTAAATCCGAGACCCATGCCCAGTCCATCAAATGCAGACGGTATAGCCGGATTCTTTGAAGCATATGCTTCTGCACGTCCAAGAATAATACAGTTTACAACAATAAGAGGAATATAAATTCCGAGTGAATCGTAAAGTGATGGCAGATACCCCTGCATAAGGAACTGTACCACTGTAACGAATGAAGCAACAATAACAATAAACGCAGGCATACGGACACCATCCGGAATCACCTTACGAAGCAATGAAATCAACAGGTTTGACATAACAAGAACTACTGTTGAAGAAAGTCCCATACCGATACCATTGATTGCTGATGTAGTAACGGCAAGTGTCGGACACATACCAAGTGTCAGAACAAATGTAGGATTTTCCTTGATTAAACCGTTATAAATTCTCTCAACACATTTATTCAATTGAAGCACCTCCTACCGTCTTAACATTTTCTGACTTTAATTCTTTAAATACAGCAAGTGCTGTATTGATACCTTTCGTAACAGCCTTAGATGTAACTGTAGAACCGCCGATTGCATCAATCTTATCCTCTGATGAACTTCCTGTTCCATCTTTAACAACTGTAAACTTATCTACTGATGCACCGTTAAACTGTGCAAGGAATGCAGGGTCAGTCTTTGCCCTCATACCAAGTCCGGCTGTCTCACTGATTGAAAGAATTGATGTTCCCATATACTTTCCATCTGATGAAATACCTGTTGAAAACTTGATATCTCCGCCGTAACCATCTCCGGCAACTACTGTTATAACAAATCCGACGATTTTTCCATTTTTAACACCGGCTACTACATCTGTAACCTCATCTTTTGAAAAATCTTCTTCTGTATCCTTTAATCCTGACACAAGTGCTGCAAGATTAGCTTCTGAATATTTTTCAGAAGCAATTGCTTCAAAACTGTCAGCATCTGAGAGAACCTCTCTGTAAGCAGTCTGTTTTGCTTTTTCATTCTGCTCTGCTATAGGTCCTTTTGTAATATTGTAAACTGCACCAAGCACGATACCGGCAACAAGTGTTATAGCAAACAAAATACATGCGTCTTTAATAATCTTATTCATTTATTTTGCCTCCTTTACCGGTTTCTTCTTGCCAAATGACTTCGGTACTGTAACCTTTTCAATCAATGGCACTAAGAGGTTAGAGAAGATAATTGCATAAGAAACACCTTCTGCTGAACCACCAAACATTCTGAATATGAATGTAAGCAATCCGAGGATTACACCAAATACTATCTTTCCGTTTGGTGTGATAGGTGATGTTACATAATCAGTTGCCATGAAAAATGCACCGAGCATAAGACCACCGCCACAAAGTTCTTTAAGCATATATTCTGCATCGAACTGATGTCCAGGTGCAAAAAGGAAAATAAGAACTGCAAATGTTAAAATATATGATGCAGGAATTCTTAATGAGATAACTTTTCTCACAAGAAGATAAATTGCACCGACAAGCAGACAGACAACTGATGTCTCACCAATAACACCGGCATGCTTTCCGATAAACATTGTAAGAAGACTTGTTGCCGTTCCCGGCTCTGCACCCGGCTTTAATACTGCAAGAGGTGTAGCACCTGAAAATGTATCTGTGACAAAATTTGTCATCGGACCTGTAAATGCAATAAGAAGGAAACATCTTGCTGCAAGTGCAGGGTTCATGAAATTCTGTCCAAGACCACCAAATAACTGTTTTACAATAATAATAGCAAATACACATCCAACGATTTCATAACCGACATTAAGTGTTGATGGAATGTTAAGTGCAATTAAAAGGCCTGTTACAGCCGCACTTAAATCTGAAATCGTAATTTTTTTATGCATAAAATACTCATATAAAGCTTCGCTGGCCACACATGCCGCAATACCAACAATAATGCGGATAAGTGCACCAAGCCCGAAATTATAAATACCAAATATACTAGCAGGTGTCAGTGCTATGAGAACATCTCTCATAATTGTCTGTGTTGTATCCTTGCTTCGTACATGAGGATTCGCTGATACGTTAAATACTTCGCTCACTTTTATCCTCCTCCTACTTCTTTCTTCTGTTAGCCATAATAGTTCTTCTCATGGCTTTAATCTGCTGCGTAAGCGGTCTCTTAGCCGGACAGACATAAGAACAGCTTCCGCACTCAACACATTCCATACCGTCAAACTTGGTGAATCCAGTCTCATCATTTCTTGATGCAAAACCTGCAAGTTTTGCCGGAAGAAGATGGCTTGGGCATCCTTCACCGCATCTGCCACATCTGATACATGCAGATGATGAAATATGTGATACAATATCCTTTTGCATAACAAGAAGTGAAGAACTTCCCTTTACAACAGGAACATCAAGACTATACATGGCAAATCCCATCATAGGGCCACCAGAAATAAACTTCTCAGGCTCACCGTTAAGACCACCGGCAGCATCAACAAGCTGTCTGTAATTCATACCAAGCCATACATAAAAGTTGCCAGGATTCTTAACACCATCACCTGTTACAGTAACAATTCTCTTAGTAAGAGGCTTACCTTCAATTACGGCCATATAAATTGAATAAATTGTATCAACATTATGTACAATACAACCTGCATCAGCCGGAAGCATTGATGAATTAATGCTTCTTCCTGTTGTTGCATAGATAAGACATCTCTCACCGCCCTGAGGATACTTTGTCTTTAAGACCTTTACTTCAATATTCGGCTCATTAGCTGTCTTTTCCTGCATAATCTTAATAGCATCAGGCTTATTATCTTCAATACCGATAATACCTTTTGCATGATCAAATAAGGCAAGAGCGACTTTAAGACCCATTACTACTTTATCTGACTCTTCAATAAGTCTTCTGTAATCAGATGTAAGATAAGGTTCACATTCCGCACCATTTACAATGATGTAATCAATCTCGTCCGGGTTCTTTGGTGTGAGTTTGACATTGGTAGGGAAACCTGCACCGCCCATTCCGACAACGCCTGCCGCCTTAATTCTCTCTCTTATCTCGTCCCTTGAAAGCTCTGCAAGTGTCTTTGGCACATACTCAACTTCCTTATACTCGCCATCATTCTCAATCACAATGGAATTGCACTTACCACCTGTTGCAAGAGTTCTTGGCTCAATAGCCTTAACTGTTCCTGATACAGATGAATGAATGTTAGCAGAGACAAAACCTCCTGCCTCAGCAATAAGCTGGCCGGCAAGCACATAATCGCCTTTTGCTACAACCGGAACTGCCGGTGCACCAATATGCTGTGAAAGGGGATATACCATATCACCTTCAGGGAATAATTCTTTTATCGGCTTATCTTTTGATAACTCTTTGCCGTCAAAAGGATGTACTCCGCCTTTAAATGTACATTTACCCATGACATACTACTCCTTATAAATTTTTTATCTAAACAATATTTTATCTCAATAAACAACAAAAATCTACTTTTTTTTGTGTATACATTAGTGTATAATAGACAAAAACTGATATTATTTTAACATTTATATAAAATTTGTATGACAATTTTTTCACAAGTGACTAATTTGCACCTGTATACAAATAATTTATCTTATCAGGAGTCTGACTATGCAAATAATAACAAACACATTAGACACATATACTTATCACGAACTGGCAGATATTTTACATTCGTATAACAATACTGCCGCCGTATCTGACTTTTTATTTTTTGATATAGAAACGACAGGATTTTCTGCCAGAAATTCCATGTGTTACCTCATAGGCTGTGTAAGCCTAAATAATGAAAATTTTATTATAAAACAATTCTTTGCAGACAATCCTTCTGATTGTGATGACGAAAAAAAGATGCTCACTGAATTCATGCATTTTGCTTCCGGCTTTAAATATATAGTACACTTTAACGGTGATGTATTTGATATTCCCTATCTGAAAGAACGTATGTATATTAACGGATTGCCAGAACATCAATTTCCGGAAAGCATCGATATTTTCAAAAAATCAAAATCTTTACGCCTGTTGTTTAAATTAGAAAATTACAAACAAAAAACAATTGAACATTTTCTTGGCATAAACCGCAGCGATAAATCTGACGGCGGTGAACTTATCAATGTATATAAGCAGTATCTGACCGGAAAAACACTTGGAAAAAATGTTACTTCTGAATATAATATGCTTCTTTTACACAACCACGATGACGTTTGCAATCTGCCTTTTATATGCCATGTTCTTTCATATAATCAGATATGGAATGAAGAGACTTACAAATCAACTTCATTTTCAATAACAGATGGATATGCTTTTAATAATAATCCCGTAAAAGAAATAACTTTCAGTATTACACTTCCATGCTGTGTGCCTAAAGACGTATCTTATGGAAATGATTTATTTTACATAAAATTAAGCAAAAATCTGCTGAAACTGCGTACCAAAATACACGAATGCGAATTAAAATATTTTTACACCGATTATAAAAACTACTATTATCTGCCGGATGAAGACTATGCAATCCATAAAAGCATTTCTTCTTTCGTTGATAAAAGCCGCCGAATACCGGCAAAGGCATCAACATGTTATTCAAAAAAGAAAGGCTCATTTATAGCACAGCCCGCAGATATTGTTACTCCGTCATTCAAATATGATTACAAAGATAACATAAGTTATTTTGAAGCATCTGACAGCTTTTTTAACTCTCCACAAAAAATAGATAATTATGTATACAAAACAATAACGTCACTGTTATGAACCACATAACAATGACGTTGTTAAACTTACGCGTGTAACGAGCCAAAGTCCGTGCTTGCACGAGACCTTGGCGACTGCCGCGATAACTTGAGAAACTCGCAGAGCGTGTTTCTCATAGTTTAAATCTCTTTACTCTTTCTATAAAAGAAAAGTTTGTCATATTCATATCCCAAATCACGATAATTAATAATCTGTTCTGTATTACCAACAAAAAGGCATCCATCAACTTTAAGAGCTTTATTGAATTTCTTATAAATCTCCTGCTTTGCATCTTCTGTAAAATAAATCATCACATTACGGCATACAATAAGATTACATCCTGATGGATATGGGTCTTTTAAAAGATTAGCTTTTTTGAATTCAACACATTTTTTAATTTCATCACTTATTTTGAAATATTTTTCACCCATTTTTTCAAAATATTTATTCTTATATTCATCAGGAAGACCTTTCAGGCTTGACGCAGCATATACACCGTCTCTTGCTTTTTCAAGAACCTGATCATCAATATCTGTAGCTATAATATGTATCTTGTTCAAAGGCATCTTTTTTGCAAGAACCATTGCAAGAGAATATGGTTCATCACCTGTAGAACATGCTGCACTCCAAATTTTCAAATTAGAGCCAAACTTCTTAATCAGATCAGGCAGTATTACATCTTCCAATGTCTTCCATAATGCCGGATTACGATAAAACTCAGACACATTAATCGTAAGATAATTGACAAACTGATCCATCAGTTCTTTGTTTGTCTTTATAGCTTTACTATAGCTGTCATATCCGTCATACTTATTTCTTTCTATAAGAGAGTCAATTCTTCTTTTCATCTGTCTCTCTTTATATGCATTCAGGTCAATACCTGTATTTTGCAGTACAAATTTCTTAAAATCCTCATAATCCTTAATCATAAATCCTCATTTCCGTGATTAAATCACATGCCATACTTATTATTCGTTTATATTTTAACATATCCCACCGTAAAAATCTCTATATATAATTATTTTTCTGTTATTTTTTGATACTTTCTGTTAAACTTTTACTTATATATTAAAATTAATATTTATGAAAATTTTTTCAGATTGGAGAAAATATGGATGAAGAAACTCTTTTAAGGCGTAAAATTCTTGATACAGCCAACAAATCGTATAATCAGAATATATATACTTATACAGGATTCTTAGGATTAAGCGAACTTGCAATATATAATTCAATGAAAAAAGAACTTCAATTTGCTTATCCTTCTACTTTTGGTGGAAGCGAATCAAGTGAAAGGCAGATTATACGATTCGGAAGTCCTGAAATTTTTGGATACGATGACAGTTTTCCAATTTCAGTATTTAAAATTTCACCGCTTACACCAAAATTTGCCCAGGAACTTGAACACCGTGATTATCTTGGTGCAATTATGAATCTTGGCATTGAAAGAAGCCTCATTGGTGATATTCTGATAAAAGAAAAAGATGCTTATGTATATTGCATGAATCATATAGCTGAATTTATAACTGATAATCTTACAACAGTAAAACATAACCATGTACGTGCCACAGTCTGTGATGAAATTCCCGACATTATACGCCCTGTACTCACTGAGTTTGAAGTGATTGCGGCATCAGCCAGAATTGATGCAGTTGTTGCAAGCATTACTAAATTATCAAGAAGTTCTGCACTTGAATTTTTTTCAGCTAAAAAGGTGTTTCTTAACGGAATGAATATTGAAAATAACAGTGCACAATTAAAACCAGGTGATATTCTCGTTATAAGAGGTTTTGGGAAATTTATTTTTGACGGCTGTGGCAATGAAACAAGAAAAGGACGCGTTTATGTACATATGAGACGCTACTAAAACAGTACATTTACATAAAAGGCAGGACATAATGTCCTGCCTTAATTTTATGAATATTAAGCTTATTAATTATTCAGCATCATCTGTTGAATATTCTGTTGGTTCTTCATCTGCCTGAAGAGCCTTCATGCTAAGACTTATCTTCTTCTCAGCTTCATTGATATCAACAACCTTAGCTTCAATTTCCTGACCAATTGCAAGAACATCTGAAGGCTTATTGATATGTTCTCTTGAAATCTGTGATACATGAAGTAATGCATCAACACCATCCTCAAGCTGTACAAACGCACCAAAATCTGTCATTCTTGCTACAGTTCCTTTTACAACTGTGCCAACAGCATACTTTGTAGCTGCATCATTCCATGGATTCTGGTCTGGATACTTAACACTAAGTGCAATCTTATTACCATTAATCTCTTTGATAAAGCACTTAACTGAATCTCCAACTTTGTAAATCTTCTTAGGGTTAGCTGTTCTTCCCCATGACATCTCAGAGATGTGAAGAAGGCCATCAACTCCGCCTAAATCAATGAATGCACCAAAATCTGTTACATTCTTAACTGTTCCTTCGATTGTATCACCTTCGTGAATCTTTTCAAGAAGTTCCTTCTGAGCCTTTTCCTTAGCTTCTACGATTAACTTCTTGCAGTCACCGATAATTCTTCTCTTTTTAGGATTATATTCTGTGATAACAAATGATACTTCCTTATCTTTATATACAGATAAATCTTTAACAAATGTATCTGAAACAAGACTTGCCGGTATAAATACTCTTGCCTCATCAACAACTACACCAAGACCACCGTTCATAACCTGGCTTACTGTTGCTGTGATTACTGTCTGGTTCTCAAATGCTTCTTCAAGCTTCTTGCTTCCCTGTTCAGCTACAAGACCTTTTCTTGAAAGGATAACCTGACCTTCGCCATCGTTAACCTTGCGGACTTTTGCCTGCATCTCGTCGCCTACTTTAACAACATCTCTTAAATCTACGTTTGGGTCTGATGAATATTCATTACGTGTAATAATACCATCAGCCTTGTATCCAATGTTAAGAATAATCTGATCTTCCTTAACATCAATAACAGTGCCGTCAACGATCTCTCCTGTATGTATTTGCTTAATTGATTCCTCTAACATCTCTGCAAAACTTTCTGACATTAGTGCAAACCTCCTCGATAATATTGTTTGGGGTCGATGCCCCTGCTGTAATACCTATGCACTCTGCTCTGCCCAAACTTTCTAAGTCAAGGTCGTTTATCGTCTGAATGTAAAATGTATCGTAACATTCTTTCTTACAGATTTCATACAGTTTTCGCGTATTGGAACTGCTGCTCCCGCCGATTACTATCATAGCATCGACCCGCTTTGCAATTTCTCTTGCCTCTGTCTGTCGTTCCTCAGTTGCATTACAAATTGTATTACGAATGATTATATTGTAACCCTTTTTAGATATAATTTCAACTAATTCTTGAAATTTATTGTAATTAAATGTCGTTTGTGATACAATGCACACCCGCCTCTGGGAATCAAGTACCAGATTTTGTGCTTTTTCTGATGTATCAATCACATATGTATCAGAAAGTGACCATCCCATAATTCCCTCAACTTCCGGATGATTCTCATTTCCTATTATAACAATCTGGCTTCCATTGGCACTTTCTTCCTTTACAATCTTATGTATTTTAAGGACAAACGGACATGTTGCATCAACAATATTTACATTTTTTTCATGTAATGAATCATACACATCTTTGGAAACACCATGTGAACGGATTATAACCGTTGAATCATCATTTATCTCGTCAGCCGAATTAATAACATGCACACCTTTATTTTCAAGATCTTTTACAACTTCTTCATTGTGTATTATCGGTCCATATGTAAATACATTTTTTCCACCACACTGATTGTATACAGTATCAACTGCTCTCTGTACGCCAAAACAAAATCCAGCTGATTTTGCAACTATTACTTCTTTCATATCGCCTCACCTGTTATTTACGCTCATTTATAATATTTTCAATGCACTCTACCACCTGCTCAATATTCATATCTGATGTATCTACTAAAACCGCATCATCAGCCTGTTTCAAAGGCGATATTTCCCTGTGCATATCCTGATAATCACGCTGTTCAATATCTTTTTTTATGATATCATAATCACATTTTTCACCTTTCTGTGCAAGCTCATCATATCTTCTTTTTGCTCTCGCATCTACACTTGCAGTAAGGTAAATTTTGCAAAACGCATCCGGAAGCACAGTTGTTCCAATATCTCTTCCATCCATTATAACATCTGTCTTTTTTGCAAGTTCTCTTTGCAATTCAACAAGCTTTCTTCTCACAGCAGCATATTTTGATGTTTTTGAAGCCATGCTTCCAATCTCTTCTGTTCTTAACATGCCGGTAACATTGTCACCGTTTAAAATCACCTGCTGCACTCCGTCCATATACTCAATTGTTATATTAACACCTGTGACAGCTGCATTTATCTCTCTTTCATCATCAGGATTAACATTATTCTGCACAAAATAAACTGCCATTGCACGATACATTGCCCCAGTATCAACATATATATATCCCATTTTCTTTGCAAGAAGCTTTGCAATTGTACTTTTTCCGGCTCCTGCCGGTCCGTCTATAGCTACTGAATAACTCATATTTTCCTCCATAAATCAATTATTTCCCGCGGCATACCCAGTTGACCATGCAACCTGAAGATTAAATCCTCCTGTAACTGCATCCACATCCAGCACTTCACCTGCAAAAAACACATTACTTACTATCTTTGACTCCATTGTTGACGGATTAATCTCTTTTACATTAACACCACCCTGTGTAATTATTGCCTCGTTAAATCCTCTGAGTCCTGTTAGTGTCATTCTGAAATCTTTCAATGTGTCAACAAGCTTTTTCCGCTCATCTTTTGTTATCTCATTAACCTTTTTGTCTTCAGGAATTCTCGTAAGCATTATCACAACCGGAATTATTTTTTTCGGAAGCAGTTTATCAAGTGAATTTTTAAATGATTTATTTTTATTTTCTTCAAAATCACGTAAAACTCTCTCGTCAAGCTGTTCATAGGTCAGTGCCGGTTTTAAATCAATAGAAAGTGTAAGATTTTTCTGTTTTATAATTCTGGCAGCGTAACTGCTGGCTGAAAGGATTGTCGGTCCACTCACACCGAAATGAGTAAAAAGCATCTCACCAAAATCTGAATATACTTCTTTTTCTCCATCAAGAATCCGTACATTCACATTTTTAAGACTCAGTCCTTGAAGTTCCCGTTCCCACTCTTCTTTTACATTAAACGGTACAAGAGCCGGAAGTATAGGCGTTACAGTATGTCCAAGTGATTTTGCAAATTTATATCCGTCGCCAGTTGAACCTGTGCTCTGATATGAATTGCCTCCTGTTGCTATTATCAGCTCATCACCTGTGATAACTTCTTTTTTCCCGATTTCATTTTCAACTGTAAGGCTTTCAAATTTTATTTTTCTTTTATCATTATTGTTATCATCATTTTCCTTCGATACAAAACTTGTATTTATATTTACAGCTTTTGTATTAAGTCTGATTTCAACACCTCTATTTTTCATCTCACGATTAAGTGCTGATATCACATCAGATGAATGGTCTGACGTTGGAAAAACTCTGTTTCCTCTTTCGACTTTAAAATCCAGCCCAAGTTCTCCAAAGAAACCCATCGCATCATAATTGGAGAATTTATTAAGTGAACTGTACATGAATTTTTTATTTGTCACAATGCTGTTCATAAGGTCATCTGAATCACCTGCATTAGTAAAATTGCATCTGCCTTTTCCGGTTATAAAAATCTTTTTTCCCAGTTTCTCGTTTTTTTCAACAAGAACAACTTTATTATTATTTCCGGCCGCTGTAATTGCTGCCATCATCCCGGCAGCACCTCCGCCTATAACTATAATTTTTTTCATTTTATTACTCCGAATTTATTTGTTATTTTCGTTTATAAACAAAAGAAACTGTCGTGCAGTAAGCGGTTTTGAAAAATAATATCCCTGAACAAAGTTTATGCCAAGATTTGCTATATTTTCAAAATGTTCTTTTGTCTCTATTCCTTCTGCCACAATCTCAAGATTCATGCCCTGTATCATGTGCATTGCAGCATCCATTACGTATTTTGCCCTGCCATTTTCAAAATAAGCATCAAGCATACCTTTGTCAAACTTAACAATATTGACAGGCATGTCAACTATGTAATTCAGGTTAGAATGTCCGGTGCCAAAATCATCAAGCGAAAACTTCACTCCATATTCCATCAATCTGTTCATATTATCAAGCAGATTTGTCTTATCTTCCATCAATGCTGATTCTGTTATCTCAAGATTAATATTACACGGATTAATATTATATTTTTTCATAATATCTATATAATCATCACTAAGTTTTTTATATGCACACTGAACCATAGAAAGATTAACTTCTATATATTCCATCCCCATTTTTTCTAATGGATTGTCCTTTATAAACTGACATACTTTTTCAAAAACCATCAATCCAAGGCGTATAATAAGTCCGCTCTTTTCAGCTGTTTCTATAAACTTCCCCGGCAGTATAAGACTTCCGTCACGCTGTCTTATTCTCACGAGAGCTTCTGCACATGTAAATCTTTTTTCTTTAACCGAGTAAATCGGCTGAAAAAACACTTCAACTCCATCCTGATCCAGTGCTTCTACAATCTGTCTTACTACATTACGCTGATTATACATATTTTCAATTATATCACTTGTAATTGAAATAAAGTGCTGGTCAGAACGTCCCATATAATCAGATTTTATATGTGCAATAAAATGAAGTATATCTTCCGCCCTTTTTATTCCTGATGCATCTCTTAAATATACTATAAACGGATGAAAAATTATATCTTTTCCGGGACCCCATCCTTCTTTGAATCTTTTATCAAAAATTTTACCACGTTCTGCAGCATCAGATTTATTTTTATATACCATTATAAGCTCATCTTCATAATTTCTGAATACCATTACTTTATCTATATCCGAAAGAAATCTGATAATCTCCGATTTTGCAGTATCTATGTATTCAAAGCTCACATTTCTGTTATACCATCTTTCAAATGAAGCAGAAACTATTGAAATATCTTTATTGCTGCTTAATGCATTATTTACATATATAAGGAATGCTTTCTGGTTGTATAAGCCTGTTGCTCTGTCAATATTTAATTCGGGATTCTCAAATTTTATATATATTACCATAACGCCAAGTGCACTTGCAAATCCCACTATAAGTATATGGTTTCTCATAAATGCCTGTATAACTGCCGCAATGCACCAGAATACAATCCATATAAGAACAGATTCAAATCTTGCTGAACTTATAGAAGTTCTCATGTCAAAAGCAGTATAAATTGTATTAATAAGTATTGCAAAGACAGTTACATAAGTCATTGTCACGCTATATCCTGAAGACCATACCGCACCTGTATCTGTATTAATATTAAAATGAATTGGAATAACACTTACAAGCAATACACATATTGTAATAATTGCATATCTGATGAATACGCCTTTTTTCCCATCAACAGCAACATAATTCACATCAGATAATACATATATACGGCTTACAAATGCAAGAATAATCAAAGATATAAGATATGCTTTTGAAACAACCAACACCAAAAGCCCCGGACAGCTTTCTTTATAATAGATTGCTGCCACGGAGCTGATATCAAGCACAAGGCTTATTAATGTTATTATTAATATTTCTAAAAAAATTCTCTCACTTCTTATTCCAAGTTTTTTCTGTCTCGAAAAAATTATCGCAAGAAACAGCACAATAATTATAGAACATACCTGTATAGAAATATGCATGTAATATACCTACCTCTTTTTACGTCTTTTACATACAGGCTGTGACAATATTTCGTGTATAATCATTGCACTTCTCAGATTGTCATGACTTCTTAAAGCTGGTATATATTCATTGTTTACAATCATTTTTATTCCGTGTGATTTTTTCTGTCCAATATCACGGTAACTATTCTCAATGTCAAGATTATGCTCATGTACCATCTGTTGTTTCTTAATGGTCTGTTCTGCATGTCTTGCCTGCTCACATCCGTCTTTAATGACATTATCTGTCTGATTGCTTTCATCACATGAAGGATTAATTATCTGTTTGTATTCCGAAGAAACACGTTTTGCCAGATTATTAACCTTCTTACTGCTGCTCATTATAACCGCCTTCAGTAATAGTCTGTGTACTGTCATCACCTGCTATACTATCTCTCATTTTAGTATCTGCTTTGAGATTTTGCAAGTCATAATAATCCATTATTCCCATTTTTCCTTCGCGAAGTGCATAAGCAAGTGCCTTTGGTACTTCTGCTTCTGCTTCAACAACATAAGCTCTCATTTCCTGCTCTTTTGCTACAGCCATAGCTCTTCTCTCTTCTGCCTTTGCCTGGGCGATATTCTTATCAGCCTCTGCCTGAAGACTCTGAAGATGTGCACCGATATTACGTCCAATATCAATATCTGCAATATCAATTGAAAGAATTTCAAATGCTGTTCCGGCATCAAGACCTTTTGCAAGAATAAGCTTTGAAATATCATCAGGATTTTCAAGAACGCTCTTATGTGAAACAGCAGAACCAACTGTAGTTACAATACCCTCGCCGATTCGTGCAATAATTGTTGATTCACCAGCACCACCGACAAGTCTTTCAAGATTTGTACGAACTGTAACTCTCGCTTTTACAAGAAGTTCGATACCATCTTTTGCAACTGCTGAAATATTCGGTGTTTCAATCACTTTAGGATTTACACTCATCTGAACAGCCTCTAAGACATTACGACCTGCAAGATCAATTGCTGCTGCTTTTTCAAATGACAAATCAATTCCTGCTCTTTCTGATGCAATAAGTGCATTAACAACTCCATCAACGTTACCACCAGCCAGGTAATGTGCCTCAAGCTGGTTTACACTGAGTTTAAGTCCGGCTTTTGTTGCCTTTACAAGAGGAAGAATAATTCTTGACGGAACTACTCTTCTTAATCGCATACCAACAAGACTGAAAATTCCGACATGAACTCCTGCTGCCATCGCTGAAATCCAAAGTCCGATTGGAACAAAGCTGAAAAACATAATCAAAATAAATAAAACAACTGCTGCAATAACTATTAAACTTATCATAGTCTTATTTCGTACATGTATAAATGTACTTTCCCCTTTCATATTTTTTGCTTTATCAGATTTAAGTGTTATACACCAAAATCCATGTTATTCCTGAATAAACAGTTCCTTAAAATATGGAAGTTCTGTTACCCAGTCACAAAATGTATGCCATTCATCAAGCTTGTGATTCTTTCTTGAATAATACATGGAAACAGCATTTTCATAGCTGAACGTGCATGTTCTCATCTGATTATAACTCTCAGGAAGAAGCTGTATAATGCTGTACCAGAGAGTCTTATCCTTTGTATCATTATACTTAACACGCAGATTCTCAAGGAATTCAATATTTTTTTCCATAAATTCTATTGTTTCCTCATTCATGTGGTCAGTTGAGAAATCACTCATCTCGAATGGCTTACTGTGTATCTTATGCATTGTACTTGTTGAATTTGCCACTGTTCCGACTTTATATGTATCGTATTCTTTCCACCAGTATAAAGGTGCAGTTATATCTACAGTTATAAATATCTGTCTGATAAACTTTCTGTGGTCAGAACCTGCTTTACACAGACGTTTTGCAAGGTCTAAATCGTTAGGTCCAAATACAAATTTACCATCAACAATGCTGCTATCCATGCGTCCCCAGCTGTTCAACGGATTTCTTGCTCCGCGTATGGCATTTTCAAAATTCATTACATTGCATCTTTCGAGTTTAATCATATCACTTTATTCTCCTCATTAAATACTTATTTGTTTAAATGTCTTTATTTCCCAATCAAATGACAATTTTAACGGCGGTGCACCGATTTTGAAAACAGCATGAACATCGGGAATATCTCAAGTCGACCCGTTAGCATGGCAATTGAAAGTATAACCTGGGCCCAGTCGGCATAACATGAGAAATTTGACATCGGACCAACAAGATTAAGTCCCGGTCCTATATTATTAAAACACGATAAAACTGCTGTCAGATTTGTTGTAAAGTCAAGTCCGTTAAGTGATATGACCAATGTAAACAGACAAATCAAAATAAAATACGATGCTACATAAACTCTCACCGCTATAAGTGTCTCTTTATCCATAGGCTTGCCATTTGTCCTCACTGCTGTAACAGAGCTCGGATTGATAATATGCCTTATTTCAGTAAAAAAGCTCTTTACCATAACAATAACACGCGATACTTTGATTCCACCGCCCGTTGAACCTGAGCATGCACCGATTATCATCAGTAGAACAAGAAGATGCCTTGAAAACTCCGGCCATTTATCAAAGTCAACCGTTGCAAATCCCGTCGTTGTTATAATACTTGACACCTGGAAAAACGCCTGTCTCAAAGACACGGAAACTGCCGACAGGCTATGGCATATATTGATTGCTATTGCAATAACTGAAACTCCTACAATCCCAAAATACCATTGAATCTCTTCAATCTTTAACGCATCTGTAAATCTCTTTATAAGTATAAGATAATATGCATTAAAATTAACACCAAATAAAAGCATGAAAATCCCGAGTACAATCTCTATATATGCACTGTCATAACCTGCTATGCCTACAGATGATGTTGCAAATCCACCTGTTCCCGCAGTACCAAATGCTGTTGCAAAAGCATCAAACACATTCATGCCGCCAAATAACAATAAAACAATAAGTATTGCTGTCATAGCAGTATATATTCCATATAAAATTATTGATGTTTTTTTCATTCTAGGAACAAGTTTTCCAGCTACAGGTCCCGGAACCTCCGCTCTTATAAGATGCATTGAATTTTCATTTTCCATAGGCATTATCATAAGTACAAATACAAGAACGCCCATTCCTCCAACCCAGTGCGTAAAACTTCTCCAGAAAAGTACACCATGTGGCAGATATTCAGGATTTGAAAGAACAGATGCACCTGTAGTCGTAAAACCCGAAACTATCTCAAAAAGTGCAGACCAGTAAGACCTGAACTGTCCTGTAAGAAACAACGGAACAGCACCTATTATGCATATAATTATCCATGCAAGTGCAACTATACAGTATCCATCCCGGCTACCCATCTTACGTTCCGGTGCTTTTACACATGAAAGGATAAATCCTGCTATTGCCGCAAATGCAATTGTACCAATAAAATACATAGCGTCACCATCGCCATATATCAGTGAAACTATCAGAGACGGTACCATAAGCATCGCCTCTGTCATAAGAATTTTACCAAGAATTTTAAGAACTCTTCTTCTATTCATCGCCCTATACTCCTGCAAAAATGTCCTGTAATCTCAAAATACTCTTATTTACAGTACATACTAAAACTGAATCACCCTTTTCAATTACATCATCACCTCGAGGTACAATAAGCCTTCTGTTTCGTATTATAGAAGCAATAATATAGCCTTTTTTAACTTGTAATTCCTTTATCAGCTTGCCAAGATATGCCTCAACTGATGTGACTTTAAACTCAACAAACTCAAGTTTTCCATCCATAAGCCTGTAAAGTGAGGAAATAGCATCAAAATTTTCTGCCGCAAGAAGCGATCTTGAATAACCGATAATAATATCTGTAACAGCACTCTCTTTGGAAACGCTGCATATTTTTGTATTTATCTGAAGTTCTTTTAATGCTGAATGTGAATTCATCTTTGTTACAACCTTATATACATTGCGTTTTTCAGCAAGCATGCCCGCAATAAGATTATATTCATCATTATTTGTAAGTGTAACGAAAGCATCTGTATTTTTGATGTCTGCCTCAGACATACTCTCAAAATATTCCATTGCATCACTGCACATAACTGATACTCCCGGTACATTTCCTGCAAGTTCAGCTGCTTTGCTGTGAACTTTCTCAACAACAGTTACATTAACACCATCTTTTTCAAGCATCTTTGACAGATAAAATCCAATTCTGCTCGCTCCGGCAATAAGTACTGAACTAATACGTCTTACTTTTATATTCATTTTCTCAAGCGACTCATTTATCGCCTTAGGAGAACCTGTGATATAAAGCACATCGCCTTCTTTTACAATATCATCACCATTTGGTATAAATATATTCTTATCACGCACTATTGCACATATAAGAATATTCATCTTCATTTTCTGGTTTATCTCAAATAATGTCTTGCCAATTATTGCATTGCCATGTTCTATTTTCATCTCGACAAGTTCACATCTGCCTTTGCCAAAAAGTTCAATCTTTGTGGCCTGTGGAAAATGCAGTAATCTTTCTATCTCCCTTGCAGCTGTAAAATCAGGATTTATTGTCATTGACAGACCAAATTTTTCCATATAGAATTCTGACTGCACGGCATATTCTGCATTTCTTACTCTCGCAATCGTATTCTTGGCACCGAGCGAATGTGCTGTAAGACAGCTTAATATATTAAGTTCATCTGAACCTGTGACAGCAATAAATATATCAGCCTCTGCAGCACCTGCATCCTGCAATATCGTAAGCGATGCACCATTACCCTGATAGCAGATTACATCCATAGAGTTAGAAATCTTATTTATCAAATCAAGATTAGTATCTATTACTGTTACTTCACAGCCATTATCTGTAAGCTGGGCAGCTATCTCTGAACCTATCTTTCCTCCGCCAACAACACAGATTTTGACATTCTTTTTTTTCATGTCTTTTCATTCCTCCGTCATAAATTAAACATTTAAAGACTATGTATGCTATCTTATCACAGTGAATGTTTATTTACAAGTTCCCACGCCATGTAAACTAAACATAAAAATGGCAGCACCCGTTAATTTTACGGATGCTGCCAACAAATCAGTTTTTTATAAATTTTATTATTTATATATTATACAGGATATGCTTTATTTTCTGTGTCAGCTGCCTTAGGGTCTACCTTTGACTGCTGTGCTGCTCTGTATTTAAAGAACTCTGTTGCTACAGCAGGGAACAATGCATATGATAATACATCTTCATCCTGCTGCTTGTATTCCTGTACAACTGGGTCATTCTTGAATTTTTCAAGCTGTGGCTCAATTAAATCTGCCGGACGGCATGTAATAGGTGTTGCATCACCAATAGCTTTCTTCTGAACTTCAGGATTGAAAGGCTTGATTGTCTGACCAAATTCACCCATAAGAACCTTCTTAGATTCTTTTGTAATCATCTTGTAACGCTCGCCCTGTAATACATTAAGAACTGCCTGTGTACCAACAATCTGTGATGATGGTGTAACAAGAGGTGGTTCACCAAAGTCTTTACGCACTCTTGGAATTTCCTCGAGAACTGCCTGATACTTATCTTCTGCACCTGCTTCTTTAAGCTGTGATACAAGGTTAGAAAGCATACCACCAGGAACCTGATAAAGCAATGTCTTGATATTAACACCAAGAACTTTTGTATTCATAAGACCTGTCTTTAATGCTTCTTCTCTCATTGGCTGGAAATATGCAGCAATTTCAGCAAGAAGATTCTGGTCAAGACCTGTATCATAAGGAGTATCCTTAAATGCTTCAACCATAACTTCTGTAGCCGGCTGGCTTGTTCCCATTGAGAATGGAGACATAGCTGTATCAATTATATCAGCACCTGCCTCAACTGCCTTCATATATGTCATTGAAGCCACACCTGATGTGTAATGTGTATGCATCTGAATTGGAAGTGATGAACCATCCTTTAATGCCTGAACAAGCTCTGTTGCTTTCTTAGGAACTAAAAGACCAGCCATATCCTTGATACATATTGAATCTGCACCCATATCTTCGATTCTCTTTGCTGTCTCTTTCCAGTAATCAAGTGTATATGCATCACCCAATGTATAACACAAAGCAATCTGTGCATGTGCATTAGGATTTTCTTTCTTTACAAGCTTAACAGCCTCAACTGATGATTTAAGATTTCTTAAATCGTTAAAGCAATCGAAAATACGGATAATATCAATACCGTTTGCAATAGACTTCTGAACGAAATATTCAACTACATCATCTGCATAGTGATTATATCCAAGAATATTCTGACCTCTGAAAAGCATCTGTAACTTTGTATTTTTGAATCCATCTCTTAACTTACGAAGTCTTTCCCATGGATCCTCTTTAAGGAAACGAAGAGATGCATCAAATGTAGCACCGCCCCAGCACTCTACTGAATGATAACCAACCTTATCCATTTTATCTATGATTGGAAGCATCTGCTCTGTTGTCATTCTTGTGGCAATCAATGACTGATGTGCATCACGCAATACGGTTTCCGTTATTTTTAATGGTTTTTTAACCTGTTCTGCCATCTTTAAATCCTCCAAATTATTTCAAATATTAATTAAATTATAATTCCTTAATTTATGTATTTATTTACATAACACCAAACATAGCCATGAATGCACCGGCAGCTACAGCTGTACCGATAACACCCGCAACGTTAGGTCCCATCGCATGCATGAGAAGGAAGTTAGAAGGATCTGCTTCCTGTCCGACCTTCTGTGAAACTCTGGCTGCCATAGGAACGGCAGAAACACCTGCTGAACCGATAAGCGGATTAACTTTGCCATGTGAAACCTTGCACATAATCTTACCAAATAAAACACCTGCCGCTGTACCGAACGCAAATGCAATAAGTCCGAGTGCAACAATCTTTAAAGTATCAAGATTAAGGAATGCTTCAGCACTTGTTGTAGCACCAACTGATGTACCAAGAATAATAACTACGATATACATAAGTGCATTAGATGCTGTCTCTGTAAGCTGCTTAACAACTCCACTTTCCTTGAAGAGGTTACCAAGCATAAGCATACCAACAAGTGGTGCTGTAGTAGGAAGAATTAATACTACTACGATAGTAACAATAACCGGGAAAAGAATTTTCTCAAGTTTTGAAACCGGTCTTAACTGTTCCATCTTAACCTTTCTTTCTTTCTCAGTTGTAAGAAGCTTCATAATAGGTGGCTGGATAATAGGAACAAGTGACATATATGAATATGCCGCAACCGCAATAGGTCCCATATACTTAGTCTGTCCGAGCTTACCTGCAAGGAAGATTGATGTAGGACCATCGGCACCACCGATAATCGAAATTGCTGCTGCTGCTTTATCAGGGAATCCCATAAAAATAGCCATGATATAAGCGGCAAAAATACCAAACTGTGCAGCTGCACCCAAGAGGAAACTCTTAGGATTCGCAATAAGCGGACCAAAGTCTGTCATTGCACCAACGCCAAGGAAAATAAGCGATGGTAAAATACTCCACTCATCGAGGAGATAGAAATAATGTAACAAACCGCCTACGCCGTTGTTTGAATCTTCAATCGAAAGCATAATGTCCGGATAAAGATTAACAAGAAGCATACCAAAAGAAATTGGTACTAAAAGCAGAGGTTCGTATCCTTTCTTAATAGCCAAATATAAGAAAACCAAAGCAACAGCAACCATGAGATAATTACCCCATGTCAAACCAAAAAATGCTGACTGCTGTACGAGGTTTCCCAATGTTGTTATAATATAACTCATCTTTTAACCTCCAGTTTAAATGATTCCTCTAAATAATTAGTTCATTGAAACTAATACTTTTCCTGTTTCAACTGAATCACCAACTGAACACTCAACTGTAGCTACAGTTCCATCCTGTGGTGCGCAGATTTCATTTTCCATCTTCATAGCTTCAAGAACAAGAAGTACATCACCCTTCTTTACAGAAGCACCTGCTGATGCATTAATCTTTAAAATCTTGCCCTGCATAGGTGCATTAACCTTTACGGCACCCTGAGCACCTGCTGGTGCTGCAGCCTTAGGTGCTGCCTTTGGAGCAGCTTTTGGTGCTGCCTTAGGTGCTGCTGAAGCTGTACCTGCAGCTCCTTCTTCAACTGTAACATCATAAACATTACCATTAACAGTAATTGTGTAATTCTTCATTGTACTTATCCTCCATAAATCGATAAATTATTCTAAAATCTTCTTTTAATTGAACGAACAACCAGACCATCAGAGGATGTTCCCTCAGAAGCTGCAATTGCCGCTGTTATAACTGCCACAAGCTCAAGATCATCTGTCTCATCGCTTTCTTCTTCAGCTGTAACTATCTGTGAAATAGCATTTTCTACACCGCCGGCAGGTTTTTCTTCTTTCTTTGCACCAATATTATTTACATATTTAAGTAATGAAATGATGAAAGAAATAAATATTAATACGATAAATACTGTACCCATACCGATAACTGTATTTAAAACTGCTTTTTCCATCTTCTCACCGGTTGTATATACCGGATTGATGGCTGCACTTGAAAGATTGTAATCATCATCAAATACAATTTCATATGTACAGTTTCTCTTTTCATATTCTGTCTTAACTGTAACAGTTCCAAGAGTACTTGTCTCGTCGCTTATCTTTAACTCAACACTGTCAATAGACTTTAATCTGCCTAAATCGCTGCGGCTCTTAACCCAGCTGTTACAAAATTCAACTGTTGCAACATTCATGCCTTCAGGATTAACAATATATAAATCATGGTTAATCTCATCTATGCTTATTGCATTCTCAGCGTTTGCCTTAACATCATCATCTGACGTTACATCAAAATACTTAATCATATCAACTGACCAGTTTTCAAGTTCAGTAGATACAGCTGCAAGCTTCTGTTCTTTCTTTGATTCCTTTGCAGAATCAGAAGAAATAGTCTCTGTACACGCTGTAAGTCCAAACACACACGCTAAAATGCAAAACAACAGTAAGAATTTCTTAAAATTAATCTTCTTCATATTGTCTCACCTCTATATCAGACCGTTCCATGCTTTTTATCAGGTCTATCCTCTCTCTTTGTATAAAGCATCTCAAACGCTGCAGCAACATATTTTCTTGTATCTTCAGGATTAATAATTGTATCAACATATCCTCTTGCTGCTGCTGATTCAACGCCTGACTGAAGTGCTGCATACTCAGCTGCTTTCTCTGATATAACTGACTGGACATCAGCTGACTTTGCAATATCATCAGCATACATAATCTTAGCTGCCTCATTAGCATCCATCATTCCAATGCTTGCATCAGGCCATGCGTATGTAACATCAGCACCGAGTGCCTTTGAATTCATTGTGACATAAGCACTGCCGTAAGCTTCTCCTGTTATAACATTAACCTTTGGAACATTTGCATTTGCAAAAGCATATGTAAGTTTAGCAACTGCCTTTGCAATACTCTTCTCACTTCTGACATCAGCTGCATATCCCTTAACATTAGTAAGTGAAAGTACAGGAATATCATAAGCATCACAGAAATTAATAAAATCTGCTGCTTTATATGCACCATCAACTGTAAGTACAGCATCGAAATCAGCTGACTTTTCTCCATTTTCATCAAAAAGAGCTGTTCTGTTAGCAACTGCACCGATTGTAGAGCCATCTACCTGAATGAAACCAGTTACCATTTCCTTAGCGAACTCTGCTTTTACCTCAACAAAGAGATTGTCATCTGAAATATCAGAAAGTGCAAGTGCAGGATCTGCAATCTCAGCTGCCATATCAGCACATACTCTGTTCAAATCATCTTCACAGTCAGCAAATGCTTCTGTCTCATTATTAGCTGGTAAAATTGAAACAAGCTGACGGATTCCGTTAGCAATTGTCTCTTCATCACCTGTAAAATCTACAACGCCTGCCTCTGCCTGGAACTTTGCACTTGATGTATCAAGCTTTTCTGCATAATTGCCAGCAAGAGCATTAGGGCTGTTTACGAAAAGATGTCCTGTCTTTTCTTCCATAAATGTGAAATCAGAAAGTCCTGCAAGTACAGCAAGTCCACCACCACAATTACCATAAACGGCTGTTATCTGTGGAATAACTCCTGATGCATCCGACATCTTTCTATAAATCTTACCAAAAGCATCCAGTGCATCTGTAGCTTCCTGAAGTCTGATTCCGGCACAATCAATAAGACCAATTACTGGTGCTCCCATCTTTAATGCCATATCATAAATTCCTTCAATCTTCTTTGCATGCATTTCGCCAACTGTGCCGTTCATAACAGCAGCATCCTGACTGTACACATAAACAAGATTGCCGTTAATAACTCCATATCCGGTTATAACGCCGTCAGATGGAGCTGCATTTTTAGTAATGTTAAAATCTGTTGCTCTGGCTTTAACGCCGGCACCGATTTCAACAAAGCTGTTGTCATCCAGAATTGCATCAATTCTTGCTCTGGCTGACACCGGTGTAGTGTTACTCATCTTAAAAAACCTCCTGTTTGAATAATCAAAATCTATTGTTTATTTTATAACAATCCATCTAAAAAAACAAGTATATATCTAGTCTCTTGTCTCAAAAACTACCAATTTTCCTGTGAAAATTTCCACTTTTGCTATGATTTCTGTTATTTCATTACTCTGACATATGCTCTCACCCTGTCTAAGAGTATATCTGTCTAATGGATATTTCACTCCTGATAAAGAAAGCCCGGCTTCAGGTGTCATTGGTGCAAATGATAAATAATCACCAAACTGCTTATCTTTTCTTATTTCAAAACTTTTATCCGCAAGATATATCTTATTATTTTTATCATAAATAGCACATCTGATGCCTGCCTCAAGCGATTCATCCAAAACAAAAATGTTGGTAAATGCATGGTCATATCTTGTTCCCGTGGCACCAATAATTGCTATTTCATCCTCTGTACTGTCTTTTGACGCGTCCTGCATTTTTTTTATTTTTTCTATTGCCTTTTTCAGTGCAAGATGAGTGTCTGTGTAATCTTTTTCGCACGGATAAGTTATTGTCTTTGTGTTTCCATTATATTTTTCAAAAATTTTTTTATCAACCGAATCATAATCTCCCAGCAAAAGGTCTACTGTAAGTCCTAATTTATCTGCCATAACCAGTCCCGAATCAGCTGCTATGCAATAATCCGGCTCATAATCAGCCACCCATTTCCGCCCCCACATTTCATCTATGCTTCCACCGCTTATTATCAATATTTTCATAAAATACTCCTTTCTTGTCTCATTAAAATATATATCTATTTATTTTTTTAATCAACCCTGACAAAAAATCCGTATTGTTCTTTTTTTTTTCACATTTTACTGATATAATTTATCCAACAAGAAAAGGGAAATTTATCTTTTCCCGGAACGGAGATAATATGGAAGAAAAAGAAGTAACTAACAAAAAAAATATTACAACAGACACAACTGATAATGAAAATATCATTGAGCAGCTCACAACAGGCAGCAATTATGAAAATTCTAACGAAAAGTATCAGGATAACCTGTCATCAGCAATAACATTTCTCGTATGTGGAATCGGCGGACTTATCGTTGTTTTATTAAATGACATCGGCATACTGAAATTTTTCACTTACAAAGGTGCATCAGGAATATTAACTAACGTTGTTTTAATTGGAATGTTCGTTGCTTTTATAATTATTGCAGCCATTTCATTTAAGGCCGCAAAAAAAGCAAAGTCCAATATCAGCACAGAAGAAAAGACCAATTACGAAATTCAGGACTGGCTCACATCCAACATAACCGCTGATATGATTGATGCATCATATGATGGTTCCCAAATGGCAGAAGAAATGAAATATTTCAGCAGAAGCAGCTACATAAAAAATGAAATCAACAAAAAATACCCTGATTTAAACGATGATATCGTTGATTCAATAGCCGATGAATATATTGAAAAAATCTTTTATAACCATTATCTATTTCTACACAAAAAATATCTCCCATTTTTGTCACTATTCGTTTTGCCATATTATCACAAGTTTCTTTTTTGCAGTAAAGATAATATTTTTATAAATTAATACTTACCTATTCCATGCTTATCCCAAAACTTAGGTTTTATCTCATTTCTTAAATTATATAAAGAACCTCCATTCTTCTGCATTCCATATCGATTTATCAATTTCTGCTCCATTATTCTAGCATCTAACTTATTTAAGTTCCCAGTTCCTTGTATCGGTCTATAATCAAGTGTAGCCCTATTCGTCCCTGAATTCAAATGCTCTGAGAATCTAACTTCTGGCTTTCTGCTAGTAATCCCTATATAACGTACATCTCCATTTGCATCAACTCCTTGATAAACAGTATAAGTATTATGATCATTAGCCACAGATATTTTATCTCCTGTAGCAGTTAGATTTGGTCGCTCTACATTTACTGAAGGAGTAGATGCCTCCATCAACCTCATCTCCGGTGCCGGTCTTGTCGCCGTGTTCTTGAACGAGAAGATCGTCCGTCCGAATTTAACGTCCTTACCTGTCCAGAAGTTATTACCTTTCAAGGCGGCAACCATACCGTTTCCGATT
>ERZ859894.60-NODE-60-length-76871-cov-5.925849_pt1 | contig 76871 bp, 121 predicted proteins | sample MGYA00510117_ERZ859894 | MGnify/ENA primary metagenome ERZ859894 (study PRJEB30046, sample SAMN00715164) | human gut metagenome | study: EMG produced TPA metagenomics assembly of the A metagenome-wide association study of gut microbiota in type 2... | reverse complement strand
TATGTAAATCATGGTGTTTTTCCATTTATCGGATTCTAAGATGGTGTGTGCGTGATACGTCAATCCTCCCACGTATCGCAGGGGTGCTTCAAATTAGGTGGGTAGAAGCAATATCTAAAAAATGGGAGTGATGGAAAGGAATAGCGATGGGATGTGAACACGAGTGTATCAACGAACACCGCTTAAAAGAATTGGAAAGTGCCGTCCATGAGATGAAAGAAAAGCATTCCAAAAGGGATGGAGTTTTTTTTGAACGTATCAATGCGCTGGAACAGAAAATTGCTTTATACAACAACGATCTGGGACACATTAAGGATACAGTTGACGAAATGAACGACAATTTAAAATCACTCATGGAAAAACCAGGAAAGTTACAGGACAAAATAATTGCTTATATCATAACTGGCATAATTGGTATTGTTTTAGGCTTTGCCCTAAAAGGCATTTTCCCGGTGTAAATATTGATTCCACTACAGGGAGGACAGTGGAATGGATGATTATAAAGACTTTTCGGAAGATGAAAGAATCTTCTATTTGCGTGAAGCTGGATTTGATTCCAGAGAAAAAGAGTTATTCCGATTGCGCGTTTACGAAGAAAAAACACTTGCAGAAGCTTCAGAAATCATGGGCTACAGCACAAGAACCGTAGACCGCATAAACAGAAAATTAAAGAAGAAAATTATGAAAGTCGCCCCGATGTATTGTCGGGGCTTTTCTTTGTATTCATAGAAAATGGCGTATTTATGGCGTTATCATGGCGTGTTAATCAACCTCTTATTATTGTAAAATATAGTTATAAAAACAAGGGAGGTTTGAGATATGCAGTATGGTAATCCGTATTTTGCACAACCATTTCAACAAATACAACCGTATCAAGATAGATTAGCTCAATTGCAAAATAGCTATCAACAGGCAATGCCATACGGACAGACACAAATTCAGCAACCAATGCCGCAAGTACCACAAATCCCCATGTTACAAGGACAGATGGTCGATGGGATTGATACTGTAAAGGCAAAAGATGTAGATATGTCTGGAAACCCTGTCTATTATCCAAAAACTGACGGTACAGAAATATATAGAAAACAATTACAGGCAGATGGAAGAAGTAGAATTTTTGTTTATCGACTTATAAATCCGGAAGAACAACAGCAACCAAAGGCAGAAGAAAAACCGATTGACATAGAAGCTATGTTTAATCAGCTTCGGAACGATGTTTGTTCAGAAATTTCCGAAATAAAGAGTATGTTTCCGACACAAATGTCGGGAACACCGGAACCCAAGCAGAATGGAGGTAAACAGAGATGATGAATCCAATGCAACTTATGCAGATGATACGTGGTGGAGGGAATCCTCAACAAGCCATAATCAATATGATGAAACAGCAATCTGGAAATAATCCTGTAATTGACAATGCAATTAACATGATGGAAAAAGGTGATAATGCAGGAATTGAAAAACTTGCAAGAAATCTTTGTAAAGAAAGAAATATTAATCCAGACGATATACTGTCGCAGGTTAAGAACCAGTTTGGAATAAAATAAATTCGCTACAATAATTAAAAGAGCCGCGGTCTTTTGATTTTGTATAAATTACAAAAATCAATAAGGAGGTAATCGCTATGATGAATGGTGGATTATCAGCAAGCGATGTCGCTGTATTAAGCGGCTCTAATAACCGTGCAGATGAAGGCTATGGCTTTGGCGGTGGCTGGGCATGGTGGATTATAATATTGCTTATCTTTGGCTGGGGCGGTTTCGGCGGCTTTGGTGGCTGGGGTGGCAATGGTACAAATGGTTCCGGCTTCCAAGGATGGGCTACCCGTTCAGACATTAATGAGGAATTCGCCCTTAATGATATTCAGAATGGTATCAGAGGTATTCAGCAGGGCATCTGTGACAGCACATATTCTCTTAACAATACCATGCAGAGTGGCTTTAATGGTATGAATGTCGGAATGCTTCAAGGCTTCAACGGCGTTCAGCAGGCAATCAATGCTGATACTGTAGCCGGTATGCAGAATACCAACGCATTACAGTCTCAGTTAGCAAACTGTTGTTGCGAAACAAGAGAAGCCATCCAGGGTATCAACTACAACCTTGCTACCAACACTTGTGCTCTCCAGAACACAATGAACAACAACACAAGAGATCTTCTGGAAAACCAGAACAGCAACACAAGAGCAATCCTTGACTTCCTGACTAACGATAAGATTGCAACATTACAGGCAGAGAACTCTGATCTGAAACGTGCTGCTTCCCAGGATCGCCAGTCTGCATTGCTTACAACTGCAATGGCTTCTCAGACACAGCAGTTAATCAATGCAATCAATCCTGCTCCGATTCCTGCATTCCAGGTTCCAGCTCCATATGCATACGCAGGATGTAATACATATGGTAACGGTTGTTGCTAAGTAACTCACCCTTAGAGGTTGACTAAATTCTAAGAGGTGGGTTGCGGCTCACCTCTTATTTGATTGAGAGGTAAGAGATATGGCATGTAAGAATGTTTGTAAACTCTGCAATCACCTTGTGTTGTCTACCGCAATTGCATTCACAGGTGGAAATCTTGTGGTTACTATTCCAGAAGGAAGCTACAATAATGGAGAAAAATACTGCATTGTTTTAGCACAATCTATTCCAAATGCAACCACAATTACTGCCCCAGTGATGATTCAGATAGGAACAGGAACAACATTGTATCCGCTAGAGAATCGTTGCTGCGCACAGGTAACAGCATGTGGTGTCAGAACAAGAACAAAATACGCAACCAGAGTTGTAACAAGTGCTACTGGTGGAGTGTTCAAAATGTTAGGAAACCCGGCATGTAGCCCGAATAACAATCTGACTGCAATCAATGGTACAGCCCCAACGACAGAAGCACCTGTTACGCAGGCTGTTAGAAAGGGGGCACTGTAATGCATAAAGTTGCAATGGAAATGGGAAAATGGGCTATGGAAAAAGCCAAAACACATGGCTTCGATAATCTCAGTTCTCAAGATTGGGACGATTTGAAAGATTGCATGGAATCCGTAAAGTGCGCGATTTGTGCAGATAAAGATTACAGAATCGTAGAAGCTATGGACGAATGCGAACAGGAAGAAAAGTATCTTGGACGCATGGGCTATGACCGTTACCGCTATTCAAATGGGCGTTTCGCTCCAAAAGGTAGGGGAACCAGAAAAGGCTATAGACCGTATCTGTATATGCAGGATGATGACTGGATGGATGAGTATTTAAACAATCCAGAATTTGAGCGCAATATGTACCGCATGGGATATCATCCAGAGCGTAGTGATATGGAAAATGATGGTATGAATATGAATTGGAAGAAGTCCAGATACGGAGAATCTTATGATAAATACGATGAAAACCGTAGACACTATCATGATTCCAAAGACGCTGAATCAAAGAGAAAAATGGATGATTCCATGAAAGAATACACTTCCGATATTATCCGTAATCTTACGGAAATGTGGTCGGATGCAGATGCAACGCTCAGACAGCAGATGAAAACTGACCTGACCAGACTTGTACAGCAGATGAACTAGAGCAATAAATGAATTAAGTCCTTGTCGCAAATTAATGCGGCAGGGGCTTTTTTCGTAGAAAGGATGGTGAGAAACCATGCTGAAACAATTCTATATGAACGGGGACTTATGGAGAGTTCACTTTGTTTCTCCCCATGATAATGTTTTGATTGACCGTACAGGGCAGAGGACACTTGCTGTATCTGATTACTCTACAATGACAATTTCGATTGCGAACAACCTACATGGCGAACTTCTAAATCGTGTATTTATCCATGAATTAGGTCATTGCGTGATGTTCAGCTACGGTCTATTAACAGAACTTCACCGCATGGTTAAGAAACGATATTGGGTGGACGCAGAGGAATTTGTATGCAATATTCTGTCCGACTATGGACAGTTTGTTATTGGCACAGCCAGAGATATTTTAGGAAACCAATTCACATATGTTTCTCCTGTTGGAATGGAAAGGGTGATTGCATGAGAGTATTAAGATTTATTGTAAATAATCAAAGAATTTATCCAGATCCCAAGTGTGATTTCTCTGGACTGGTAAAGGGCACGACTGGATATCTTAAAGCATTGTTTATCTTTTCACCAGAGTGGAACGGATGTAAAACAGCTGCTTCATTTTGGAGAATGGAAAGAGAATACCCAGTAATACTGAAAAACAATCAATGTGAAATTCCGCCAGAAGCCCTTACTTGGGATTATTTTTCTGTATCTGTCACCGGAGTGAAAGATAACGGAAAATACATTATAACTACTGGTAAAACCAAAGTATCACAGAGGGGGTAGAACATGGCAACAGCACTTGATTTACTTATGAGCGCAAAAGAAGATGTTAATTTGCTTTCTGAAGAATCCGATATATGCACGATTGATGCTAAGACAAGGATTATTTTCGTGCCCTCTACAATCGTAGTTGGTGGGGTGCAATCTGACAAGAATGCAGAACGTATTAAATTTTCATGTCCCAAAATTGTAGGAGATAATCTTGATTTATCCAAATTTTCAGTCAGAATTAACTTTGAAAACGTAAGCAGTGTGGATTTTAATGTTTCTATCAAAGACCAATACATTTGTGATGATGTAGCTGTAGATGGCGAAAATGTAACTTTTTCTTGGTTGATTGGAAGAAATGCAGCAAGGTATATGGGAACGGTACGTTTTATTGTTTGCGCTGTTAAAACGGATTCCGATTCAAATATTAGTGTTGAATGGAATACCACAATAGCGGAAGTACCAGTGCTAGAGGGTATCGAGATTGATCAACCACAGATAGGACAGGAAGAAAAAGATGTTATAAATCAGCTTTTGGAGCTTACTAAAAACACATCTGCGGAAGCTGTTCAAAATGTAAATTCCGCAAAAGAACAAGCTATTAAGGACATCCAGAGTGTATCACAGCCAGACACTACATTGACTATAGAAGGTGGGCTTGCAGAAGCAAAAGCAACGGGAGAAGCTATTGGTTCGCTAAAGGAAGATTTAATTAACGCTGACAAAACTATTTATACTCAAAAAAATAATATTGAATCACGTAATGGATATTACGTTTCTGAAAAACTTGAACTTCATAAATCTAAGCAATGGAGTAGTTTGTTTTTGCCTATAATTGGCACAATAAAAGAAACTCATGTAAAAGTGAAGGGAACGAATCTATATTTTTACAAAGATTTAATTCCGTCAATAGCTTTTTTTGATGAAAATAAAGTGCTTATATCGGCTAAATATGAAGCGATAATGCCGAATGTTCCAGTTGAAGTTCCTGACAATAGCGCATATGTAATAATGAATGCCTTCGACGGAACATTTTCGGTTGAGTTTTTTTCTATATTAAATCAAATAAAGAATCTTGAAAAGACACACGACAACGGTAATCTTCTCTTTAAAAAGTGTGATGGAGAAGAAATAGAAGGATACGGGCTATATACAAATGAACAACCTTTCTATCTGCATAAAAATTCTTCTGTCATTAGGTATGATTTGGAAAAAAATAAAAAATATGTATTTCCAAGTGGAAATACGTCATATAAATTAGTTAATGGAAATCCCGAAAATTATTCTATGTATTTCAACTCAAACGGGAAAAATGAGTTTGTAAACATATTTGGAGCAGAGTTTTGTTATGTAGACAGAATTGACCATGATGTTAAGATATATGGACGCGAATTGTACGAAGATACTATTACAAATAAAAATTCTGTGTTTTGTAATACAGAAATAAAAGGCACTGATGATGGACTCTTTTATTTCCATCCGTTCAATATCCGAAAAGGCGATAGAATCTACGCATGGCGATATTCTTCAATTGACGACAAAAACATTGCATTATTTTTAAGCAATGAAAAAAGAGCTTCAGCAGATATAGAATCAAAAAGTATCAAGTTCACGGATGGTTATGTGGAATATGTTGCCGAAAAAGACTGGGGTGGTTTCACAACGTGGGCAAATGGTATGAATGGCAAAAGAAGTTATAAATATCTTATCGCAATTGAAAGAAAAAAAGGCAACGATACATCAAAAACTGTTGTATGTGCTGCAAATTCATCCGAGTGGGATAAGCTGAGAGCTGATTATATATGCACTGGATTACATGATGAAATCGTTATTAACGAAGCTATCAATCGTGTGAAAAAACAGATTGGAACTGTCGAATTATGTGACGGAGATTATTATATAGATGGATTCAGCGATTACCTTTTGGCTGGGAAAACTGAAAAAGTAGCAATATGTGTAAAGAAGGATGCGATTGGTGTTGGAGCTACCCTCACAGGCAAAAGTACAGGTAAACCACAAAACGCAGTATTGCACGTAAATGAGAGTGCTTTTGATGGGCTAAATGACGAAACACCATCAGTTATTAGCGGTGGCAGTTCCGAAACTGGATATGTTGGTGGATGTGGATTTAATGTTCGGCATTTAAAAATCGAATTGCCAAACACTAAACATAAATGTATTGCGGTAAATTATCAGCACAGTTATTGGGGAATTATTGATTCGTGTACACTAACCTGTTTAGGGTTTGGTCAAGATAATATTCCAGTTGAAGGTCTTATCGGCTTACGCGGTTGGGCTGGCTGGTCTGATGGTTCAATAATTGGTGCCTATGACACATACGCATCTGGATTTAGAGTAGCATTTCAGCTTGGTGGAGAACACGTTATCTGCGAAAGACTTGGTGCACGTTTTTGCTATACATCATATACATTTGGAGAGTATCCTTTGGATGCCCATAGTGGTGCACAGGTGCATCCAATAACAATCATAAATTGTTGCGACGAACATCAAGCAACACTTCCAAAGTTTTTTGATAGTGGAAATGCGGATTCCAGAAATGCGGGAAGATGCCAAGTTGATTTTATAGGTTTTAATATTGAATACTACCCACTTATTACTGGAACTCCTATCGTTGGTGCGACCGAAGTGACTGACGGAGGTTGGGTTGGTAGAATTGAATATTCAGTTGAAAATAACGAAAATAACGCTAATGTAACTATCCCATTTTGGGCAGAAGGACATGGGAAAAATTTCAGAACGTTAAATACAGCACAAAAGCAAATGGGAACCACGGATTTGCGAAAAACCTTTGCGGCAAATTATATGCAGCAGTATTTTGATACTGACTTAAATAAAGTTGTTTATTGCAAAGAGCCATCTACAAAAACATGGATTGATGCTAATGGCAATAATGCCGATTAACTTAGTTAACTAAAGAGGGCTTTAGTTAAGCAACCAAATTTAAGAAAGAGAGGAAATATGAGAGGATTAGTCCGTCAAAAGCAAAAAGTATATTGGTCACGAATATCCGAGAAAACACAAGGATTAGACCGTATTAAAGTTTATGAGAAGCCAGTTCTATACTTTTTTTCTGTATCATCTACAGCCGGAACACCAGAAGAAATTGCAGCCGGAATAGTGCCAGATTATGACAGATACATTACAAGCTTTAATCGAAATTTCCATCCACAGGAAGCGGACATATTTTGGATAGATAGAATTCCACAAATAAGCGAGGACGGAAGCCTTATTTTGGATGAAAATGGAGAGCCCACAGTATTGCCAGACTACACACTAAAGAAGATTTTAGATACACAAAAAGGCAATATTGCCAGATACGGAATTTCTAAGAGAGGGAATGAAAATGGGTAAGACAATAAAGTGTACCTTATCACAGAAATCAATCCAAAAAGCTATTGATGAAATAAAAAATTATCAAAAATCTTTAAGGAGCAAAAATGAAATCTTCATAAAAAGATTATGTGAATTAGGGATTCCAGTCATTAATCAAAATATTTTAGCAGCACAAGGCGATTCTGATAAAAACCACAATACTTATATCAAAATTAACAGTTTTGGTAATTATGCGGAAGCCCATTTAATATGCGAAGGAATAGACCTTTTGTTTATAGAGTTCGGCGCAGGTATTCACTACAATGGTGCAGCCGGTTCTAGCCCACATCCAAAAGGAGAAGAATTTGGTTATACAATCGGTTCTTACGGACAAGGAAAAGGAAAAAACGATTCCTGGGTATATATTTCTGATTCCGGCGAATGGGTACGTTCTTACGGTACAGAAGCTACAATGCCAATGTATAAGGCAAGCGTAGAAATTATTCAGAATATCCGTAAAATTGCCAAAGAGGTGTTCTCTTCTTGAAGATGATACCATAGTATACTGAATGATACCAACCAATTATGTTATGATTACAGTGTTAAATTATAGCAAGATATGCAATGCGTTCACTATGAAGGTGGGCGCATTTTTTATTGTGAGGTGACAGATATGCCGGACGCAATAGAATCCCCTGTTCTGGAAGTTTTTTCAAAATGGGGAGCGGCTGTTTCTAAGATTACTGGCGCAGACAATTATTCCATGGATGGAAGCGAAACAAATGCATCTGGCAAAAAGGCATATGCACAGCTTTATATGCTTGGAAATCCAATTACGAGAGGTGACCTTGAAGGGGATGAATGTGCAACAATGCCATCATTTCAAGTAAATTGCTTCACCTCTGGGAGTAAAGCATTAACCAGATTGTATGAATTGGACAAGATAAGTCACAAAGTTATGGTGAGCATGGGATTCCGTCGTACATATGGACCGGAGCCTATGTTTTTTGGTGACAGCGGAATCAAAAAGCTTGTGAGCCGATACAGCCGGATATATACAGGAACTTTATTAGATTAGGAGCAGAAATGCTTCTATTTTTTTACCCAAAAATATGAAAGGAGAATGCCGAATGAAAGCAGATAAATTACTTTGGCTGAAAGCAGCAGGAATTAGAGCTGTAAAAACAGTTGCTCAAACAGCGGTGGCAACTATTGGTACTGCAACTGTGATTGGCAGCGTTGATTGGAAAATGGTTTTATCCGCATCTTTGCTTTCTGGTTTTTTATCACTGCTTACATCTGTAGCAGGATTACCAGAACTGAAAACAGACAAAGAAGAGTAGAAAGGCGGTGATCCGCTATCTCCCGGCACAGGGTTACGTGCATAAAACTTGAATTAAAGAAAGGAGCCTATCAAAATGGCAGATTTAACAACACTTGGCGTAACTTTTCATTACGGTGTTGAAACCGCTAAAGGAACAAAGCCAACTGCATTCACATGGTTAAAAAGATGTAGTTCCATCGGTGGAATTTCTCTTGACACAGAGCAGATTGACGTATCCGCACTCGAAGACTTCATTACACAGTATGCGTCCGGTAGACAGGATACTGGTGGTACTTGGGATGTAACCTTCAATCTTAACGCTGATGTTATCACGGCACTAAAGAAGCTTATGACTGATGCGGCAACAGGAAAGTCAAAAGGATTTAGAGTTTGGTTTGAAGTTGTATTTCCAGACCTCGCTGATGCATTCTTTGTTATCGCAGACCCTGGAAAAAATATTCCATTGTCTGATATTGGACAGAATGAAGCAGCAACAATTCCGCTGTCCCTCATTATTCAAGAGTATAAAGGCCTTGATACAAAAGTTGTTTCTGACGAACTTACGCAGGCTTTAGATACCGCAAAAGCAGTAGCAGATTCCACAGGTGCAATGACACTTAACTAAAAAACATGTCGGGAGGATTATAAAATGGTAACTTTTAATGTACACGGAAAAGAGTATAAGGTTGTATTTGGATATGGACTTCTTACAAAAACAGATGTGCTGGACAAGGTACAGGGAATTACAGACGGAAAAGAGAGAAGCCTTCAGAAGATGATTTCTCTTCTTCCGGAACTGCTTCTTGCCGGACTTCAAAAGAAGCACAAGGATGAGTTTGGGTATGAAAGTGATTCTGAAAAAAAAGCTGTTCTTGATAAAGTCTGTGACCTTTTGGATGATTACGAAGATGAAGGAACCGAGGAAAATCCTAAAAGCGGATTTGATTTATACCAACTTCTTGATAAAGAATTGGAGAAAAATGGTTTTTTATCCGGTCTGCTGAATGCAGTAGCAGAAGCACAGGCAGTGGAGAAGAACGCAACGAAGATTTCACAGGATCACAAAAAGAAAAATTAACATTTCGAGAAGTTGTTTACCAAGAGATTCTTCCTTTATACCTCTCTATTGGCGTATCTAAAGAAGAATTTATGGATTCTACACCAGCTGAATTAAAACCTTATCTCGAAGCTGAAAAGATACGTCAAAAGAGAAGAGACGCTGAGCTTTGGCGAGCGGGCATTTATGAAACATCAGCCACATTCACAGCTGTTGCAAATGCTTTAATGGGAAAAAAATCCAAGGCAGAGTATTTGAAAAAACCTTTACTGGAATCAGCAGAGGAAGAAAAGCGTAAACAGGAAGGTATACTTTCCGAAGAAGAAAAGAAAAAACAGAGAAATGCACTTTTGGCAAGCTTGCAACTCATGCAGGCGAACTTTGAGCTTAACCATGAAAAGGGCAGGCAGGATTAACACTCTTGTCTGCCCTTTATTTTTTTGTAAAAAAGGAGGGACAAATAAAATGGCTGACAATACCATTGATACCCTTGATATACAAATTAGCAGTAGTACAGAAAAAGCAGTACGTGCGCTGACTAATCTTTCAAACAAACTCACAGAAGTTAATTCCGCATTAAGCGGAGTTAATACAAACGGATTACGTAGTTGTGTAAGGGAACTTGGAAGGGTTACGTCTGCCTTTAATTCTCTAGGCAATGTTCGTACTTCTGGGCTTGATAGTGCTATTTCAAAATTAAACACACTTAGTAAAATCAATCTTAGCAATCTTCAGAATCAAAAGATTAGTCTTGATTTGGATATCAAGGGTGGAGATCAAACGCAAAAACTACAATACGCCATTGATAAAACAGTACGTGATATTAAAATTGATACCTCTTCCATTTCAAAGCAATTAATTGAAGCATTTAACTTAAAAGGCGGTGCTGCTTCAAAAGTTCGTTCTCAAATGAACGAACTTGCAAAGGAAATGGCACAGTCTTTTGACGGGAAAGAAATCTCTGGAAATGTTGGAAGCATTGTTGAAGAAATTGGAAATACGATTATCAAAAGCGGAAGTGTAGTAAAAGCCAATCTTGGAAGCTACTTAGATGGTGCAGAACAGGAATGGGTTGATTTTTACAATTATTTCAAAAACAAGAAAATCTATGTTTCCGATATGTTGAAAGCTGATATTGGAAAGGGAGAATTTTCAGAACTTTTAAAGAATAACCTTAATAAAGTTGTTACCGATGCAACAAAAGGAATCACTCTCGATAAATCATGGGGAGAGCTTTCAGAAAGATTTCCAACATTAATTCCAAAAGATACTATTAATGCAGCAGATCAGCTTGTTACCGTTCTGGAAAATATAAAGAAAGTTAGAGAATCCATTAAGCCAGTTTCCATTGAATCTCTTTACGGTGAAAGTGCTTCTAAAGCATCAGATAAAGTATGGGGAATGGCAGTCGATTCAACAGGACAATTAGCAGAACAAGTAAAATCTCGCCTTAACGATGCTTTGAAAAGTGCGGATGGACAACTTCCTATTGATGTAAAAATCAATACGGATAAGATAACAATGGATATTCAGAAGGCAATCAACAAAGTTGCCGAACTGAAATATAACACTGTAAAAGTCACTCTGGATGTAGACACTACAGGAATTAAAGACGCAGTTACCGGAAAGTTAAAAGAAATTGATGCAGGACAAATGACAAGCATTGCCGATGGAATGAAACAGTTTTCAGATTCTTTAAGAGCCATGGGAACTGTTAATTATAAAGCTTCCGGTTTGAATGCAATCATTAATTCCATTAGCAGATTTAGCCAGGTAGATATTAGTAATTTTAATTCTATGAAACTTGGCGAGATAATCAATCAGTTATCTGGATTATCGGCAATACCGGATGTATCTGCAAGTGTTAATCGTTTTGTTAATTCAATGGCTAGATTAGCCAATTCCGGTGAATATATTGCAAATGTATCCGCTGAATTACCTGCATTGGGAAGCAGTTTAAGAATTATCACAGAAAGCTTTATTGGTGTTGATGGAATTTCGGATTCTGCAAATAGATTTGTACAATCCATCTCACAATTGGCAAGTGCTGGTGGTAAAATTGCTCAATCTTCTGGACAACTTGGAACACTAGCAAATGAAGTATTGTCATTCTTCAATGTAATGAAAACCGCACCAAAAATCAGCGAAAACACAGTAAGAATGACAGAAGCTTTGGCACAGTTAGCTACTGCAAGTGGAAAAATAAATAAAGCCACAAATTCTCTTTCGAATTCTTTTTCGAGATTATCAAATTCCACAAATGGACTTGGAAATGCTGGAAGAAGGTTATCCTCCATAATTGGAGCTGCAAGTTCTGCTTTAACTGGATTTGGAAATAATGCAAATGCAACTTCAAAAAAAGTTGGTTCATTAACTTCACAGTTTGCTGGATTATATGCGAAATTCTTCACAGTAACAAGGGGGATTAAAGCACTTTGGAATTCTGTAGAATCTGCGTCTGATTACGTAGAAACTTTGAATTATTTTAACTCTGCGTTCGATCAAGTTACTGACGGGTTAGATATCAGCAAGTGGCAGAATGCAGGAGTAAAATCCGCAGAGGAATATGTGGGCTCTTTTGAAAAACGTGCAAAAGAACTCACAAAAAAAATGACTGGATTTGAAGTATCAGATGCAGGTGATCTGACTAGAACAAAAGGCGCGAGCCTCGGACTTGATCCAAACCAAACGATGAACTATCAAGCTACTTATGCTCAGATGGCATCATCCATGGGGGCAACAGCAGATGCATCAACTAAGGTTTCACAAGCTTTAACAGAAATCGGAGCAGACCTTGCTTCTGTAAAGAACCTTGAGTTCAACGATGTATGGAATGATATGGCATCCGGAATAACCGGAATGAGCCGGGCTCTTGACAAGTACGGCATTAATATCCGTGTGGCAAATTTACAACAGGAACTTTATAATCTTGGAATTGACGCTACTGTATCAAGTTTAAGTCAATCGGACAAGGCTATTCTGAGAACTATAACAATCTTGAATAGTTCAAAGTATGCATGGGGTGACCTGGCTAATACGATAAATCAGCCGGCAAACCAACTTAGATTACTACAATCTAACTTTTCCGCACTTTCAAGGACAATAGGTTCATTATTCATTCCGATTATCTCAAAGGTTCTTCCATATATAAACGCCTTTGTTATTGCAATTCAGAGAGCTTTTTCGTGGGTTGGAAGACTTTTGGGTATCAAAATGTCCAATTATGTTGCTTCCACAGGAAGTGCCGCAGTTGATATGGGAAGTATTGCAGATAGTACAGAAGATGCAGCTTCCGGGCTTGACAAAACAAATGACAATGCGAAGAAATTACAAAAAACTCTTTCTGTGCTTTCATTTGATGAATTAAATCAATTAAATGATGCAAAAGTTAGCAATTCTTCCGGCTCTTCCGGAAGTGGAGGCGGTGCGAGTGCACACCTTCCAGAACTGGATGCTGCATTAGATAAAGCCCTGTCAGAGTATCAAGCTGCATGGGATAAAGCTTTTGAAGAAATGAATAATAAGGCAAATGATACCGCTGATCAGATTGTAGCTGTATTTAAAAAAATTCGTAAAGCGGCTAAACCAACAACTGCATCAATCAAGAAACTTTATGATGAAGGTCTTAGCAAGCTTGGAAACTTCTCTATTACAGCTCTGAAAGATTTGTGGAATAATTATCTGAAACCAATTGGATTATGGATGTTATCTGACAATTCCGGGCTTCCTCGATTCTTTAATATTACGAATGATTTACTAAATAAAATCAATTGGGGTAAACTGAATAGCTCGCTTTCCGGTTTCTTTACAATGCTTCAAAAGCCAACAAAATTTGTTTGGACTGGTCTCATGGATTTCTATGAGAAATTCTTAGTGCCGGTAGGTACATGGACAATGAATAGTGCAATCCCGGAACTTGTTGACGCATTAACAAATTTCGGAAACAACATTCACTGGGACGAACTTAATTCGGCATTGAAAAACTTCTGGGATGCACTTGCGCCATTTGCACAAAATGTTGGACAGGGAATTGTTGACTTCTTCAAAGATTTGCTCGATGTTGGAGAAAATTTTATCAATACAACGCTTCCTGGAGGCTTGAACTCAATTGCCGATGCAATAAAAAATATCAGCCCGGAAACTGCACAGGCAATTGGAAAAGGACTTGGACAAATCTCCATTGCAATCCTTGGATTCAAAGGATTAACCTTTATTGGTGGAATCATCGGAAAAGACAGCCCATTAGGAAAAGGACTTGCTTTATTGGCAAAACATCCTTATGCGTCAATGGCACTTGGCATCGGTGGAATTGTACTTGCGCTTGATAATTTTGGAGTTATTGATGTTGACTGGGAGTGGATTTGGAGTAGCATTGACCGTGTAAAAACCTCAATACAGAATTTTATTGATAAGGTTGATTGGAATGCTGTTGGAACTGCTCTTGGAAATTTATGGTCTGCATTCCAACCATTTGCAGAGGGATTTGCAGATGCGTTGATTACCGGACTTGAAGGAGTAATAAATATAGGGGCAGACTTAATTAACGGTATTGCAAATGCTATTAATTGGCTGGCTGAAAAATTAAGTGGAGTTGATCCAGAATTTATAAAACAAGTTGGTGCTGCATTTGGAACATTGTTTGCAATCAAAATAGCTAAGGATATTGCTACAAAAATCTTTTCCTTTGCAAGTGGAATCGGTTCATTAGCTTCAAAACTTTTAAATTTCCCACTTGATACCGCATCTTCTCTTCCTACTATCATCGGTGATATTGGTGGAGCAGCGGAAACGGCGGCTACAGGTGGATTATCTTCATTTTCTTCAACGCTTGGTACTATATTTGGAACCGCTGGGATTGTATTTGTCGCAACGGCATTATCCGTTAAACTCGCAAGAGGAATTGCAAGTATTACAGAAGCTGCGCAAGGTGGAAATGGAATTCTATCACAAACAGGTGGTTATCTCCATGATTATACAGGCGAGATGGAAAGCGCGCATAAAATAACACAAGACCAAGCAGAAGAGCTTTGGAAGTTAATTGAAGCAGATGAAAGTGCCGGAAAATCAAATTCTGAAATGTACGATAGTTTCATTCAGAAACTTGGAGAATTCGGCGTATCAACCGAAGATGCAAGAAAAATTCTCGAAAAATACGGCGCACAGGCGGGTGTATCAACTGGATTTTTGGAAGATATGACTGATAAAGCTGTAGCCCTTGGAGATGGTGTATCTGAATCAGCTGGAAAATTTGACACAACCAAAATCAGTATATCTGATTTGAAAGACGAACTTTATCTTTTAAGTCTTAGCTCTGATCAATTTAGTGGAGACTACTTAACTGCTAAAGATGCTCTTGATAGTGCAATATCTGGAAGAACATATGAAAATACAGAAGAAGCATTAAACGCAGTTTACACTTCGTTGAAAAACGCTGGTGTTCCGTTGGATGAGCTAAACGAAAAACTCGGAAAAGATTTTCCAGATGCGGTTATCACCATGGAAACTACTTCAAAAAATTCTTTTAATGGAATGTCAGAGAATGCAAAAACTGCTATGGGTAGTGTTTCTTCAGCAGTGGCAACTGCTACACAATCTGTGTCTTCAAAATCTAAGACTGGTTTTGGAATAGCCAGTGCAGCTGTAAGCACGGCAATGGCTGGAATGAAAAAAAGCACAGAAAGCACAATGCCTTCCATTTGGTCAAAGATAAAGAACACGAATGATGATGTTGAAACCAACTCCAAAACAAACTGGGGAAATTCCGCAAGTGCTGTATCGACAGCTCTCGGAACCATGGACACCGATACAAAAGATGTAATGGGTAAGGTTATGACAACCATTCAAAGTTATTGGTCTTCTGTTCTAATCAATACAAACCAGATTTGGGAAAAGGCTTCTGGTAAAGTTGACACGGAAACTGGGAAAATGAAATCTTATACAGAAACCAATTTGTCTGGGATTTCGGATAAAATTAAAAGGCTATTTAATGTTAATCTTACATCAATTGGTCGGGAAACTGCTCAATCATTCGCTGATGGCATGAAACAAGTACATTTACCAACTCTGACTTATTATATTTCAGAGTGGAGAAAACATGATCTTGGCGGTGGAAGAACCAGTTCTACACCAGTTTACAAGCCTAATTGGTATGCCAAAGGTGGTCTTTTCAATGGTGCACAGGTAATTGGTATCGGAGAAAACGGTCCCGAAGCTGTCCTTCCATTGGAAAATCCACGAACCATGAAGAAGATTGCAGACAGCATTGTTTCCAGTTCGGACGGAAGCATGGGACTTACCAAAGAGGAAATGACAAAAGCAGTAGCCCAGGGAGTTGCAATGGTAATGAGCATGAACAGCGGAAATAACAATCCGCAGTACATTATGAACAGCATTATTCTGGACGGAAGTGAGATTGCGAAAGCCGTAACAAAAGCACAGAATGATACGGATAGCCGTTTCAAACCATCCCCGGCATATTGATTTTTGACTGATTGTGTGGTATAATTTCTTCAATGAAGAAGTACACACGGTCTTGATTTTTGAGCCGCTAAGAAGAAATTAATATTTCTCGATTTTGAGGAATTTTTATCTTACTTGGCGGCTCTTTTTTATTTTATCCATCAATATAAGGAGGAATGGAGAATGTTGGTAGAAGTTATGATGATTGGAAAAGTAGAAACCAGTATTGTAACAAGCCTAGATATTGCGGAGACATTTGGGAAAGAACATAAAAGGGTTTTGCAAGATATAAGAGAACTTGAATGCAGTGAGGATTTTGGAAGGCACAATTTCGTGCAGTCCTCTTACGTCAATTGTCAAAATAAGAAACAGCCAATGTACTATGTAACCAGAGATGGATTTACACTTTTAGCTATGGGCTATACTGGCGAAAAAGCAATGAAATTCAAAGAGGGCTATATTCGGCAGTTCAATGCAATGGAAAAGCTCCTTATTGGAAAAATCAAAGAACGTGAAAAAGGAATTGCAGTAAGGCAAGCGTTTACCAAGGCAATTCAACAATCTTCTGAAAATGAAAGAATGCATGGACACGCCTATTCTACATATACGGACGTTATTTATAAGTCCATATTTGGCAAAAACGCCAAGCAACTAAGAGAGGAATTCGGAATCACAAAAAAAGAAAGTATGAGAGATTATTTTTCAGAAGAAGATTTGGTGAAAGTCCAGAACGCCGAAATGCTTGTAAGTGCATTGGTTGGATACGGCTGGGGATATAACGAAATTAAAGAATTTATTCTGAATAAAGGAATTAATAAAATTGCCGCATGATTTTGAATTTTTAGACAGACCGCATTTAAAATGAGGTCTGGAAAGGTTCAATTTAAAATAGAACCTTTTTCACAGGGAGGAATATCATGTCATATAAAAATTACATCTTAATTCAAAAACATTTATTCCGTAGCGAATACATTTTCGCAGATACAGAAGAGTATCTGGCAGACCAACTTTTTAAGAATGAGAAAATTAGAGTGAATTTCGGAAAAGAATTTGGACATACAGAAGAGAAGTATCTTCTAATTTCCTGTAAAATCTGGAATAAAGACCAAGGCAAGTTTTTTAGAGCCATGGAAAAACTGAGGAATAAAATGCCACTGGTCGGGAAAACCGACTATGAGGAATTTTGCAAGGAAACATTCAAAATGTTTGATTAATTAATTCGGTAAAACCAGTGGGCTAGGGTAGCTCCCGAAAGTCTCACCTCCAAGAGACAAGCTCACTGTTTTTATAAAATTGGAGGAAAAATGAATGGAGGTCATTTTATGTCAGTATTTAGAGTACACAAAACTAAAAACTATACGGTGATGAGCAATCACCATTTGAGAGATAAAAATTTAAGTTTGAAAGCGAAAGGGCTTTTATCAGTAATGTTTTCTTTACCAGATTCTTGGAATTATTCCATACCAGGTCTATGCTCAATTTTAAAAGAAAATGAAACAGCGGTGAGGTCTACCATAAAAGAATTAAAGGAGACAGGATATCTTATTGTTGATAAGAAAAAGCCTTGTAAAGAAGAGGGCAGATCAAAGTTTGAATATGTTTATAATATTTACGAAACGCCACAGGAAATAGAAGAAACTGAAGATAAACAAGATGCTCCAAAGCAAGGTGTAGAAAGCCTAGCCCTAGAAGCTCCAGATGTAGAACACCACCCTCATAATAAAAGAACTGATATATCAAATACTGATGAATCAATAACTGATATATTTAATACTGATTTTATTAATCCAAAAGAAGAAGAGAAAAATGCATACCACTCTAACGAGTGGTTCAATTCTCAACATATCAAAAATATGTTGACAGAAGAAAGCATCCAGTATACTCCAATAGACCGTAAATCTTTTAACTGGTCTGCATTCAAGAACCAGGTTTCAGTGCGTCTTGAAGAATTGGGATATACGACAAGCCCATATACAACTAACCGCTTCCTGGTAGTATCGAAGTATTTCTTCAAGAGGTATGAAGAACGAACCAGAAAACCGCACATAAAAATCAATCAAGACGCTTTGGATAATATCCTGGACAAGTTTGGATTCGGGCCAAATCCAGATTACTTCCAGAATGTTGAAATTGAAACATACATGAAAGTGATTGATGAATACTTTGGAACTTCATTTAGTGAGTACACGGATCACCATTATTCGCATTTCATGTCTGGATATGTGCGGAAAATATTGTTGATGAAAATTGAGGACAGGGAGGACATGCTATGATATTTTGGCTATCAGTAATCATTTTTGCGGTCGGCGTTGTTATTCTGATTACAAATAGAATAGGCGAATCTTTAAGCTGCGAATATGAGCGTTCAAATGTGAGTGTATTTATATTGTCTTTTGGCGTGGTAATTTCCTTTATCAGTGCAATATGGTTCCTGGTAGCTGGATTGATTTTACTACTTACTCAAACCAATATTACCGCCACCAGACAGGCAAATGCCGAGAAATACAAAGCATTGACTTACAAACTGGAAAGTGAAGCTTGCCGAGATCAATTCGGACTTCTCAACAAAGAAATTATTGACGAGGTACAGAGATGGAATGTAAAAGTAACTTACTACAAAGCAATGGAGGATAACTTCTGGGTTGGAATTTATTATCCAGATGTGTACGGTGATCTGGGAACGATTGATTATGAGACATATGAGGGTAATTAATTGACATGATAAAATAACCAAATCCGTTTCAAATACATCTCACCCGATAAAATATAGGAACAAGCCAAGAAAATTGATTTTTTAGAAAAGAAATTAATTAATTGTGGAGAATTAAAACATATGAGCAAAATAGGAACAGAACTTCCAACAGAATATTCAGACCGTTTTGATAAATTGCGTCAAAATCGGGCTGAGATGAGTTTTTACAAATATGGCACAGCAAAGGATAATTTCGGGGAGAAACTGGTTAATGCATTGGAATCACATGATTTGTGCATTGAAAAATACAGAAAGACCGGAAATACAGAATATCTTTGTGACGCTGCTAATTATCTAATGTTTGAGTTTATGTATCCGCAGATTCAAGGAGCATACTTCAAGGCAACAGACAGCGGAGAAAGCGCCGGAGTTGCCGGCACACCAATTAATCAGCTGAAGGAGAAGTGGTATTAATGGATTTCAAGCAGACTTACTTTTCCATCTGGCAAGATATATGGAATCTCCACAAGAAGTATGCTTTTATCTCAAAGGATGATATTCCACAGTGGGAAAATCTCACCGTGGAAGCAAGCCGGATTCACGATAAATACGCTGATTCTTTCGGTGCGAAATTTGCCGAAGCTCTTTTGTTTGCCGTAACTGCGGAAATTGATAGAAAAGCGAAATAGGACTTCCAGAATACGTCCCAAGGTGGTAAAATATGGGTATCAAATATTGGGAGGTATGAGTGTATGAAGAAAGTGAAAAAGATACTATCGGTTCTGGCAGTCATGCTATTGATTGTCTGTATGGCAGTTCCAGTATCTGCGGCAGGGAAGATTAGCAAGAGCAAGGCAACGTTACTTACTGGACAAACCTTGCAACTGAAATTGTCTGGAACAAAAGGAAAGACAAAATGGACTTCCAGCAAGAAATCTGTGGCAACGGTAAGTGGTTCTGGGAAAGTAACAGCCAAGAAATCGGGTTCTGCTACAATTACTGCAAAAGTGGGCAAAAAGAAGTATAGTTGCAAAGTAACTGTGGAATCTCCAAAACTTAGCAAGAAAAGCCTTACTTTAAAAGTTGGAGAGACAAGTACCATAAAAGTAAAAGGAACTAAACAGACTGTAAAATGGAAATCCTCAAAGAAAAGTGTTGCGACCGTAAAAAATGGAAAAATTACTGCGAAAAAGGTAGGAACCGCCAATATTACAGCAACCATTCTTGGAAAGAAATTTACCTGTAAGGTTACTGTGAAAAAATCTTCTAATGGTGGATTTAGCGGAAATACGAATGCCTCCAAAAACAATGTAACGTATCACGCAGAAGCAACGCCAAGGGGAGAAGTTATAATTCTTCAAAATAATTACAATTATGCGGTTTCTATTGATATTAGCTGTGCTTTTTGTTTGAATGGACAAATAGTTTCAGTAAGAAATCAGTATGATACGTGTGTAATTGAGCCAGGGATGAAATATGCTACATTAATGACAAATTATGGAAGTCAATGGGATTCTGTAAAAATTAATTTAAAAACAGAAAACGTATCATATTTTGATTTTAATGCAAAGAATATTACGTATACATCAAATTTGGGAACAGAGGGTGTTGTTTTAACAGTTAAGAATAACGGGAAAAACAATCGTGGAACCCATATGGCAGTTGTATACTATAAAAATAATAGAATAATTGGATGTGACGATGGTTTGTTTGCTAATGTTCAAAGAAAAGGAAGTGTTGATTACTTACAATCATATTTTCCAACTGATTTAAATTATAATACAATAATTCCAGATCGTTATGAAGTATACGTGAATATGTCATATGATGTTCGTGATATGCCAGCGCCAGAATGGTAAATAGAAATTAGGCTAGGGATTTCTCCCTAGCCATTTATAATCCGTTTGTTATGCCATTTCCATAAACTTCAGATTCACTATCCGTTTGCATTTGAGATAATGTATCATCGGCAGTTTTTAATAATTCATCTCCTTTTTGCCAGGCATAAGAAATATATATTTTGTTATTTTCTAAATCATCATCATAATCTGATAAATCAGATGCCCGAAGAACTAAAGAAGTATTGTTAGCACCATACCACCATGTATAAATATTTTTTATTCCCCATTGAGTAGTATCGCTCTCTGTTTTATCAGGATTACCATAGACAGATGAAAGTTTTTCAAGTAAATCAGAATACATAGAGTCTATATCTTGCGGTTCAAATTCATATTGTGCACCATATAGCAAAGTGTTACTATCATCAAAATCTATTTTATTTTCATTAATGCTATAAGAATAGTAAAAATTCAAGTAAGGAGTAGAATATCCAGCTACATCTACATCTGCTATATCTAATGGCTGAGCATAAAGGCAAATTTTACCATCATAAACATTGGAATCGTCAGACATACCAGTTAATATTTCTTTTGTACTCATTGCATTTATCCCATCTAATTGTATGCCATAAAGACACTGATCTGGAAACAAATCCTTTGTATCTGAGAAAGAAGTTCCCCATGGAATATCCCTAAAAAGAATTTCTTTATCTGTTTTAGCGAACACAGGCGTAACACTTGAAAAAATGGATGTTAAAACCAAAATCATAAAAAATTTTCTTTTCATGTAAAATCCCCCTCTTTAATGTGATACACATATTTTACCATTCCAAAACGGATAGTGGAATAGGAAATTAGGAAAAAGTTAAAATAATGGTTGACATTGTACGTACAAACTGATATATTAAAGATGTACAAAATGTACGTACAATCTGAAAGGAGTGATAAAATGTCTCCCAAAATAGGGCAAAAGTTGACGGACAATCCTAGAAGCGTAAGATTGGAAGTCAGACTTACACAGGAAGAAAATGCACTATTAGAGGAATGTGCAAAAAGACTTCAAGTTACAAAGACAAAAGTTATCACAAAGGGAATCGAATTAGTAGATAAAGATTCTCGAAACTAAAAAACAGCCGTAGCACCGACCAAAGCACAAACGACTGTTTAAGCAACCAGAAGTCTCACCTCTGGTAATTAATATCTTATCATTTGTGAGACTTCTTTTCAAGAGAAAAGGAGTATTTTTTTATGCAAAACTTAGTAGTAAAAAATGTAAATGTATTAGGTGACATGATTATGGCAGCAAAAGGTACTGATGGATTCGTATATGCAGGAGTAAGTTATTTCTGCAATGCCCTTGGCATGAGCAAAGGACAAAAAGATAGACAGATTATGAATGTCCAAAAAGATAAAACATTACAAATGGGGTGCCTCAAATTTGAGGCAGGGGTATTTGATAAAAATAACGAGACTGTTGCACTTAGATTAGATTTTGTTCCACTTTGGCTTGCAAAAATAAACATAACAGAGAAGATGCAAAATGAGCATCCAGAATTAGCAGCCAAATTGCTTGAATACCAGTTAAAAGCAAAGGATATTTTGGCAGATGCTTTTTCAGAAAAGAGGAATTCTCCCATGACTATTCCCGAACAGATTCAGCTTCTAGCACAGGGAAACGTAGAACTGAATAAGCGGATTGACGATATTCAGACAGAGTTTGAGACTTTGAAAATGGATTTGCCGATTCTCCCGATTGAAGCGGAGAAAATCACGGAAGCCGTAAAGAGAAAAGGAACACTGGTGCTTGGTGGTAAGGAATCAAATGCTTATAACAGCCGTTCCATTCGCCAGAAAGTCTACAGCAACATTCATTCCAATCTGCGCTACCAGTTCCAGGTAAAAAGCTATAAGGCAATCAAGAGAAGCCAGGTGGAACAGGCAGTCAAGATTATTGGAGAATACAAACCGCCAGTTTTCTTGAAGAATGAGATTGATACAGAAAATGCACAGCAGAGATTCTTTTAATTAGATTTTTACAGGGATACACAGGAGGAAAATAAAATGACAGAAAATATGGATAGAGAAGACACAATGTTCGAAGTAGAGGACACTATTGATAAAATCAAGTTTCTTTTGGATGATTTCATGGAACAGTACGGATTTAATAGCACAGAAAAAATGGACGAACTGAAAAAAAGGCAGTTTGCATATAACAAGCAATTTATGACAATGAAATTGTTGATTTTATGCGATTATGCCAATAAAGCAAGACAGAAATTTAAGGCTCTTGAATCTATGGAGCAGAAAGCGTGATCGTATGGCAAACAGAATCCAGTTCAATGACTTTCAGAAAAAGAGCGTGTACGCCAAGTGCAACGGAAAATGTGCGATATGCGGTAAGCCCGTCAAATTTAAGAAAATGACAATCGACCACATTATGCCGTTGTCTCGTGGCGGCACCAATGATATTAAGAATCTGCAACTGGCGTGTAAGCGTTGCAACAGCATGAAGAGCAACATGACAATGGATGATATGATGGGGCAGATTTCCGAGATTTTGAAGTATAACCGTAAACAGAAGTTGATTAGAGTGTTGGGAGGAATTGTGGAATGAATTATAAAGAGGAACTTATTGAGATAGTAGAAAAAATGGAAAGCATAAGGTTTTTAGCAATGATTTATTCGTTTGCACATACTCTTTTTGAGAAAGAAAAGAATTTTAAATGATACCGAAGTATACTGAATGATACTTTCGCCGTATGTTATAATATAAAATCATAATAAGCAAATTTTAAAGCGTTTACCTTTCGGGGTAGGCGCTTTTTTCGTGTGTAAAAATACATGAGGGTTAGCATATGGCAGAAGCATTTTTAAAAGTGGATGGGGTAGCATTGCCCTGTCCTTCTTCTTTTACTTGGGGGTTACAGGATATATCGGCGGCAGAATCTGGCAGAACAGACGATACGACCATGCATAAAAACAGAGTTGGACAGAAACGGAAACTGACTGTTGGCTGGAATGGACCAGATTGGGACACTGCTTGCAAAATTATACAGGCAGTAAATCCAGAGTACATACAGGTCACATATCCAGACCTGTTATCCGCAAATAAGCACGAAACCAGAACATTTTATGTTGGGGACAGGGAATCCCCTTTTAAGTGCTGGTGGGTTGGAAATGAGCGCATGGAAGGACTTAGTTTTGACTTTATCGAGAGGTAAGATATGCGAAATTTATCAACGGAATTTAAAGAACAACAGAATAGTGGGAACCGTAACTATCTGAAATATGCAGATTTTACCTTTACGGACGGAAGCACATTATCCATTACCGACAAAGACTTATGGTCTAATGGCTTCAAGTTTGAGGATGCAGTATCGCAAAATGGTTCCTTTGATATTGGCGCAGCTATTATAAATAAACTGACTTTGCAGATCAACAACTTTTCTGGCAAGTACACAGATTACATCTGGGATGGAGCAAGGGTTGTTTGCCATATTGGACTTGAATTATCTACTGGCATTGAAAAAATCCGTATCTGTACTATGACGGTAACAGATGCTCCATATCAAAGCACTGCAATTATCAGCCTAACTTGCGAAGATTCAATGCGATTATTTGATCGCGATTATTCAGAAAGTAAACTGACTTATCCGGCAACAAGATTACAAATCATCCAGGATGCTTGCGAGGTGTGCGAAGTAACACTTCAATCTACAAGGTTTGATAATGATGATTTTGTGATTCAGAATCGACCAGACGATAGCAGTATTACTTTCAGACAGGTAATTGCATGGGTAGCACAGATGGGCTGCCAGTGGGCGAAATGTGACGAATATGGTCGCTTATGCTTTGGATGGTATGAACGTGAAGTCCCGGATAATTTTTATGATTTGGTGGAAACTCCATGGAAAGATGTAGAAGGTAACGACATATTAGATACCACTGGTGAACAAATCATTACTATCATGCAGACTGGGATTACAGCAATTCAAACAAACGGATTTACTCCATGGTTGTATGATCTTGAAATAACAGGTATAAAAGTTACAGAATACGTTGAAAATTCTTCTAAAAATGAAGCAAAAACATATCAGTCGGGGAAATCCGGCTACGTTATCGAAATAAGTGATAATAAGCTAATTCAAGAGGGAACAGGAGAAGCAATCTGCAAGATTATTTCAGACAGATGTGTTGGAATGAAATTCAGACCGTTTTCTACTGGCGCTTTAACAAATATTGCATGGGAAGCTGGTGACACCATTGCGATTTCCGATAGAAACGGAAAACAGTATAAGAGCTACCTAACTTCTGTTACCTTGAATCCGGGCGCATTTGAGCAACTTGAATGCAGTGCTAAGAGTGCATCCAGGAATAAGCAGAAACAATATAGTCTTAATCAACAAATACAGGCAGAAAATAATAAGAATTTAAGAGATGAACGTACCGCCAGGGAAAAAGCACTGGAAGAATTATCACAACGCCTTGCTGAATCTTCTGGAACATATACGACAGTAGAAACACAGCAGGACGGAAGCAACATCTATTATCTTCATAACAAGCCACAGCTGTCCGATTCTGATATTGTATGGAAAATGACTGCGGAAGCATGGGCTGTTTCTACAGATGGTGGACAACATTGGAATGGCGGTATGACGGTTGATGGTGATGTAATCGCCAGAATCCTTACTGCCACAGGCGTTAATGCTGACTGGATTAATACGGGAACCATTAAGGCTATTGATAAAGATGGAAACACAACTTTCCTGGTTGATGTAACAACAGGAAGGGTTATTATTAATGCAGATTCTGTACAAGTCAAGGGAAAAGATGTTAATGCGATTGCAAAGGAAAAAGCAGAAACAGAAGTAAATAATTTTATAAGCAATACATACACAACTGATATTAATAATTTACAGTCTCAAATCGACGGACAGATTGAGACTTTTTTTTATGACTATGAACCAACCTTACAGAATATTCCGGCTTCTGAATGGACTACCAATGAAGAACGAAAGAAACATGAAGGTGACTTATTTTACTGGAAATCCAAAGGATATGCTTACCGTTTTATGCAAGATGGGGCAACTTGGAAATGGCAATTGGTGCAGGATACGGATGTCACTTTAGCACTTGCTGCCGCAGAAAAAGCACAAGATACCGCAGACCATAAGCGCAGAGTATTCGTAGTTCAGCCAGAGCCACCTTACGATATTGGGGACTTATGGACACAAGGCAAAACTGGCGATTTGATGAGATGTAGGGTTGCCAGAGCAAGCGGTTCTTATGATTCTTCTGATTGGGAAAAAGCTTCAAAATATACGGATGATAGCTCTTTGGACTTATTTATCAATGGTGTTTTTAAAGATTCTCTTAATTCTTTAAAAACACAGATCGATGGAAAGATTGAGACCTGGTATCAGCCAAATGATCCATCTGTAAAATGGACAAAAACAGAGGAATTACCGTGGTGTGATATTGACGGAAACAAGATTCTGGATGAATCCGGGAATGAAATTGTCTTGGTATGGGAATCTGAGAAAACAGAACATGAAGGTGACCTTTGGCATAATACTTCTGATAACACACAATGGATTTACAAATCTGGTATTTGGCAACCACAATCCATACCAGATGAGCTGTTGGACAAGATAGATGGAAAGTCTTCTGTTTACATGGTTCAACCAACTCCACCATATTACAAAGGTGACATGTGGGTAACCACGAACAATGAAGGGAAGGCCTCGCTCAAAACATCAACGGTAAATCGGGTTAGTGGAGTATTTGATGCTTCTGATTGGATTGATTTCAAGTATGCAGACAAAGACGATATCAAAAATGCAATTGATAAGTATGATACCAGTCTTGGACAGGATGAAGTGTTCAATAAACTCACAAAAGGTGGAGTGGAACAGGGAATCTATATTCAAGATGGAAAAGTATATATCAATGCAAAATACATTTTAGCTGGATTACTTGCCGGTGAGAGAATTAACGGTAGAGGGCTAAAAGTCATTGATGATAGCAAGAATGTTACCTTAGAAATCGACAGTAAAGGAAATGTTATTCTAGCTCCAAAGACTTTTTCTTTACAAGGGAAAACAGTAAAGGAAATTGCAGATTTTTCTGCCAGTACCGCAGTTTCCGGACAGACACAAGCCGATATTTTCAACAAACTCACCAATGGCGGAAAAGCACAGGGAATTTATTTAGATGAAAAAGGAAATCTCTATGTAAATGGAGAATACGTGCAAGCCAAAGGAATTAGGGTTGTTGATGGTAATGGAAAGACCACTTTTGCCATCGACAAAACTACCGGGGCAGTGACAATAGCAGCTTCCAGTTTTGCACTTGGAGATAAGAGTATTTCAGAAATTGCTAGTGAGGAAGCACAAAAGAAGATTGATGCATTGCCAAAAGATACGGACAATCTTTTAAATGGGTATCTTCTTACAAAATCAGATGTAGAAACATATTGGGATTATAGTGGAAGTATTAATTATGATGTGATAAATCCTAATAAAAGTCGTGATGGTGCAGTTGCTATTACAGCGAATGGCTCTGATTGCTATTTGAGTGCAAAGAGAAGTAATAACCAGGTTGTACGATTGCCTGGAACATATCAAGTGTCAGTCTGGCTAAAAGCAACTCAAAACATGAAAATAAAAGTGTCGCTAAATAGAGTAGCACAAGATGTAAGCGTCACTACAGAGTGGAAAAAATATGAATTTTTGCAAAACGTTACAACGATAAGTTCAAATTATCAATTATTTACAATCGGTGGATTCAACAGTTTTACAAGCGGTACTTTGGGAGTTTATCGCCCGGAAGTAACTGTGGCGGTAAGTAGTGAACATGTATTGAACTTGCTCACAGATAATGGGGCAAAGCAAGGAATATACATGTATAATAACAACCTTTATGTAAATGGACAATTTATTAAAGCACTAAGTATAGCTGCTGACGCTTTGAAGGCTGGTGCTGTTACCACTGAAAAATTAGACGCAAAAGCGGTCACGGCAGAAAAAATGTCCGTGCAGGAACTTGCAGCAGTTGGAGCAACAATTGCAGGTTTTATTATCAGTAGTGACAGAATAAAAAGAACACTGTCTGGCAATACATTAGATATATTCGCAGGAAATGAATACAATCCTCCTAGTTTACTTTCACAAAATTCAACAGGCGATTTCGTGAAATACTCTGGAAATGGGGTGCAATCGAGCACACCTGCGTCATTGACTTTAGTTCTGGGAGATACAACCTCTAAAAACGGATGGACATCTGGAGCAAAACATTATTTGGGAAGAACTCAATTTAATGAAGAGGTGAAAGTAGTTGGAAACTTCTCCGTCACAGGAACTAAATCCGTTATAGCCAAAACCGAAAACTACGGCAACCAACTATTCTACTGCTACGAAACCCCAACCCCAACTCTTGGAGATTTTGGAGGTGGAATAATTGGGAAAGACGGAATGGCAATCATCTCAATTGATGATATATTCCAGGAATCAACAGAAACAGCAATTGAATACTATGTATTCCTTCAAAATGAGGGAGAGGGGCAGTCTTGGGTATCTGAAAAGTCAGATGCCTATTTTGTTGTCAAAGGAACCCCAGGATTGCGGTTTGCATGGGAGCTGAAAGCTAAACAGAAGAACAAAGAGTATATCCGTTTCAATGCCGGAAAAGAAGACCGAGAAGTGAATTTTGAGACAGTCAACCTTGAAAATGCAATGTTCGAAGAACGCGAAAAAATTATACAAGAAATGGAAGGAGAATTATTATGAGCCAGATTAAAAAACTTACATCATTTATGAAACTGTCAACAGGTGAGGGCGATAGAATCGCCTTTACCTACTCAACAATTGATACCGAAAGTGGAAAGGTTTTGAGCCAGAACGAGAAAGGAAATTTTCTCATTTTTGACGATGGGCTTTCGGCAAATATTAAGGCGATTGAAGACTATATCAACAAAAATCAACTGAATTAAAGGAGGGAAACCACATGCCAAAATGGACTGAATACACATCAAAAAATACGTTAGCGGATAATGACGAAGTAATGTTGTATGACGCAACAGGGAAAGCGAACAAACGCGGACTGATGAGCAAGTTTTGGGATTATGTAGTGGATAAAATGTCAACGGCTGTTATCAGTAAATTGGAAACTGAAAACAAGACCGTTATTGGGGCACTTAACTATTTATATGGCAAGTTGTTCATGGAGATACCAGTCGCAATCACTATTGAAAATAAAACATTAAATGCAAAACTTTCAATCAGTGATACAGACTATGGTTTTATCTGCTTAACTTATCAAATTTCTTCCTTTGTGCTCGCTGTTGCATTGATTGTTTATGGCACTAAATACAGTTCGAAAATACTGTCATTTGCCTCAAGCAATGCAAAAACTAACGAGGCTAAATGGGATAGCAATTCCAAAACTTTCACATGTACTATCAATACGAATGATACAGACGTAGTAAATGCCAGAGCAATCCTAATTAAATGAAATTGTCAATTTCAAATTGTAATCAATCCAGAAGATTCCTCTTTAAAGGTATATAAATTGAATTAATCACAAATGAACCTTATATTACAGTTTACTCCAACTTCTAACCCATTCGCCACGGTTCGCGACAGCATAATATAAACCTTTTGCATCAATAAAAATCATTCTTTCACAACCTTTAATTATAAAACCATATCCTTCAGTGGTCGGAAAGTCTGTGGCTGAATATATGGAATAAACTCCAGCCCCTTCTCTTGGCGATAATATATCGAAAATAGATGTATTATTTCCATTGTACCAAGTTGTTCCATTAAGGTTTTTAGAAAGATTGCCATTTGGGCAAAATACAAGGTTACAGGTACTAACAAAATCATCATATATGGGCTTCAAATGAAATAATTATTTTACACCCCAGCAAACTCCTTCCAGCCTTTCCAGCCACCGGCACGAGTGCAGATATTTGTTTGTATATTGCCATTTGTAAAATTAACAAGCAAGATTGCACAAGTATCATAGTTATGCAATATTAGCCCTGGAGAATAACCATAGGCTTTGCCATCTGTGACATTTGCAGTGCCAATTATTTCAACACCCACCTCGTTAGTTTGCACGATATTATATGCGTATTCTAAAATATCCGTCTCACTTGAGGGTGATGGGAAACGTTTACATTTTAAGCTTTTGCCATATAAATAGTTAGCGAAAAATAAATAAAATCGCAAAACTCTATTCGCAAAAGATAATACATGATATAATCAGTATATCACAACAGCAAAAAGAGAGCTGAGTTCCCGACTACCAATCAAAAAACTCAGCTCCAAGCACCACAAAGGGTACAGGTATATTATATCACAGTGCCTTCCCTTTGTGGCAACAACAGCCATGATTCTGTGAAATTTAATCATAAGAGATATATTGTATAAAGAGTTTATGCTAAAGAGCACTCCAAATTGGGTGCTTTTTATTATGCACTTTTTTAACCTCAACAATGAAAGGAGAACATACATGAATATCAATACCTCATTAATCAGCAATAATAACAGCTACGCAGGACAGACACCTCGGTATATTGTCATTCACAATACAGATAATATAGCCAAAACAGCAGACGCCAAAGCACACGCCACCGCACAGCATAATGGAAATTTTCATGGCTATTCCGCCCATGTATTTGTTGACGATAAGTCAGCATACCAAGCCCTGCCGTATAATCGTGGAGCTTGGCACGTTGGGGTAGATTACGGTGGTAAGCTTTTTGGAACTGTAAATAATCATAATTCCATCGGAATTGAAATGTGTATGAATGCCGGATATAACTACGAAAAAGCATACCAGAATACCGTTGATGTATGCAAGCAATTGATGAAAAAGTACAATATCCCGGCATTCCGAGTAGTGCAGCATTACGATGTGTGCGCTAAGAATTGTCCATCTGCTATCCGCGCAAAGGGTGACTGGAATAGATTCAAGAAGCTTATTTCCAGTGAAACAGTGACAGTGTCAACCATAAAGCCGACAGCAAAGGTGGATAAGTATTACCGTGTCCGCAAGACCTGGAAGGATTCCAAGAGCCAGATCGGGGCGTACAAGTCACTGAAAAATGCGAAAAAGGCTTGCAAAGCCGGTTACTCTGTTTTTGACTGGAATGGAAAAGCTGTGTATTCCGTGACTGCAAAGAAAAGTGTAGCCCAGGTCGCAAAAGAGGTAATTAACGGAGAATGGGGAAATGGACAGGATAGAAAAGACCGCCTGGAATCCGCTGGCTACAATTACGCGGAAGTGCAGAAAAAAGTCAATGAATTACTGAAATAATAATACTCCCGGGACTTTCCCGGGAGCTACTTAAATGCAATATAGCCTTCATAAAGTTTTCTGATCGCCGAAAGGTCTTTTCTCCTAATCGGAACCACATCTCCAGATACCATTCTGAAATCAGCACGAAGTTCCCAGACTTCATCCATGTTGACAATGTAACTTTGGTGGCAGCGTAAAAACCGTCTGTCCAGTTGCTTTTCAACGTCCGAAAGTTTCCCTCTCTGCATATGAGTGATACCACAGGTACAATGGATAGTGATGTATTTATTGCGACTTTCAATATATTCAATATGGCAGAAATCAACCCTGTGGAAATAATCCTTGTTCTTTACAGTCAGCGTTTTATCATGGATATTTTCCAGTTCCCTGTTGACTACACCATACATTCTTCCATCTTCCGAGCCTTTTATGATATAGTGAACAGGAAGGATATCCAGAGCATCAAACACATATTCCTTGTGGGCTGTCCAAAAGGTGATATTCCCTACATATCCATTCTTTCTAAGATGCCGGGCAACATCAATCCCATTTTCATCTTTCAACATAATATCCAACACAATTATGTCGTACCATACGCCGTCATTTACATCATCAATAAGAGGTTTCCCGGTGGTATATGCCGTGATCGTGCATCCACTGTCCCCATTTCTACGAAGAAAACCATCCATTCTGGTTTTAAAAATCTCAATTTGTAATTCGTTGTCATCACATATTGCAATCCTCAAAAAAATCATCCCTTTTTGTGCGAAATTCGTCGCTGCATGTGCTGATTTCGCCATTTTCTGTATGATTGTATATTTTTTGATACAATATTATCGTACCACATAAGAAAGATAGTGTAAAGAGGCTGTATGATGGAAAGATGTAAGAAGATAGCGATTATCTTAATATTGATGTTTGTGCATGTGTTTATTGGAATTCATGTGTATTCCAGCCCAGAGCGTAGTATTATCTTTGGGAGGGTTAAAACTATCGCAAAAATGGTAACGGAAATCAAAAGCAATCCAAATGAGCACAAAAAATCCCTCGATTCCAGAAGCCTAGCCTCTTTATTTCTATCTACATATATAACGAATGAAAAGTACCAAAATCACAATATCTATACTGAAAAAATCATAATTTGCAATAATATCGAGGAAAAGCAACTTGCCAGAAAGGACTTGAGTGGAGATGATTCCGTCCCATTATATGGTTATGAAAACATGATATAATTTAATAAATAAGAACAGATGTTTGGAATATTGGGAGGGATTTACGTGGATTACAAGAAAGAAATTATTGAGATGCTTGAAAATATACATAGCGAAAAGTTTATGAAGTTTTTGTATAACATGATTATTTCATTTAAAAAACAATGGGGCTATTAAAAAAGCAGGGAGATTAATCCCTGCTCTTTTTGTAAAGAAATTCAATCATGTCGAAAACACTCTTTTTATCAGTGTCACTCAGTTCAAGCAACAGCTTAACATGTTCTACAGATATTGTGTCAGTCATAAGTTTTGGGATAAAATCTGTTTCGGTTTCTAAATTATCTTCCCACCCCATCAAATATGCTGGAGTAGTGCAGAGCGCATCCGCCAATGGCTTTGCATATTCTGCTGGTACCTTGTCAATATCTCCTTTTTCATATCTAAATATAGTAGATCTTGATACGCCCAACTTTTCAGCAAGTTCATCAGCGCTCATACCAAGCTGTTTTCTTCTCTTTTTTATTTGTTCGCCAGTTTTCGACATTTTGTACACCTCCTTTCTAAAATATATAATATCATTAATGTTGCGAAAATGCAACAAAAATAATTGCAAAAATGCGAATTTTTATATTGACAAATGCGACTGTAAGAGGTAATATATAATCACAAAGTCGCATTAATGCTACTAGAAAGGAGGTAACGCTTGTGGTTGTAAATATAGCAAGGCTTAAAGGTAAAATTGTTGAACATGGAAATACACAAGAAGCTGTTGCAAGCGCAATTGGTATGGATAGAAGCACTTTTTACCGTAAGCTGAAAGATGGCGGCGAAAAGTTTACAATTGGTGAAATTCACGGAATTGTAAGCGCAGTTCCTTTAAGTAGGGAAGAAGCAATAGATATTTTTTTTACACAGTAGTCGCATTAATGCGACAGGAGGTATTAATGTTAATTCATTTAAAAAAAGCTCTTGATGATAAAGGAATTACAATCAGAGCGTTTGCAAAGGTTCTTGGTGTTGATGAAAGGACTATTCAGAACAAGATAAAGGGGAAAACACCTTTTACATATCCAGAAGCAGTCCTTTCTAAAAAAGAGCTTTTCCCAGAATATGATCTGGAATATCTGTTTAAAGAAGAATAGCAAAAAACTGACAGGAGTGCTGTCCTATCAGTTCTTGCCTAAATTTGTTTACCTTATGTGTTTTGCAGACTGAACGCACTTGTTCAGTCACATAAGCAGCACCAAATGTTTCTTGAAACACTTCGCCACTTACGCAGTTTTAGTTCTGCGATTGAGTAAAAAAAGATTAGCTGCCCATTAGTTGGCGAATGTAGGAATTTTGTTCAATACGGTGAACGAAATTGCTTAACGTACTTTGGTAACGCAGGTTACTCTGCTTGCAACCTACAATAAGGAACAGGGCAAATTCAAAAGTTGGGTCAAAGCAAACAACTCCTTTCATTGCCCATTATTTGGGTATGAAAGAATTTTAACACATAGGAAAAATATTTTCAACACAAAACGGAATTGAAAGTCAGATTAAGAAAGGAGTGATAAACACGAACCAGTTAGTACATATTGGAAATTCGGATATCTCAATAAAAGAGTATAATGGTCAGCGAGTGGTTACATTTAAAGATATTGATGCAGTTCATTGCAGACCAGACGGAACAGCAAGCAGAAATTTCAGAACAAACAGAGAGCGCTTTATTGAGAGCGAAGATTTCTTCCGAGTAAGCGCCGACGAAATTCGTCGTACCAAAATTTTTGACATTCCAGACAAGGCAACTTCTGATTATGCGCTTATTACAGAACAGGGTTATCTAATGCTAGTAAAGTCCTTCACAGACGATTTAGCATGGGATGTTCAGCGACAGCTTGTAAATGGATATTTCAAAACCAAAGAAACTGTAAAAAGAGCATTGTCACCAGAGCTTCAAATGTTACAGGGACTACTTTCACAGATGGTTGAAAAAGAACTTGCTGACAAAGAAAGAGACAGACAGATTTTAATTGCCAAAGAAACCGCAGATAAAGCTGTTGCAACTACAGAGAACATCAAAGAAGCGGTTAAGCCTGTATTTGATAACTGGCGTTCAGAAATTAATTCTAAATTCAATCGCATACAAAAAGGTGCTGGAGCAGAGTTTAAAATGCTTAGAACAGAAATGTACACAGAATTGGAACGCCGGGCTGGATGTGATCTGAATACAAGATTAAGAAATAAGCGAAAACGCATGGCTGAAAATGGTTGCACCAAAACAGAGATTAATTCACTAAACAAAATGGACGTCATCGATGACGATAAAAAGCTGCGAGAGATTTTCTCCAAAATCGTAACTGAATACGAAATTAAATATTGTGCGTAGAAGAAAGGAAGTGAAATAGATAATGTCAGAAAAAGAAAAAAAATCGTAGAAAAGCTGAAAGAAGCAATTCCTAAGATGTCGGAATTTGATAAAGGCTACATTCTTGGGAAAGTGGAAAGTTTTTCTGATAACAGTCTGGAACAAAAAACAGATAAAAAAGAAACTGTTGATTTAGATTAGAAGAGAGGTTGGAAAATGACGATTATTAAATTTAAAAATGGGGAAACAATCGAAGTCCCGTGCGTGTTCCCGGATGATATTGTGAAACCAGATATTAGAGATCAACTGATACGCTTAGAATGGGATGATGAGGGAAAACAATATTGCTTGAAGTTTAACCCAGTAGATGTGCTCTATGTAAAAGAGATTACATAAAGCACACCAGATAATTATTTAGCTGATGGGTATTCTGTTGCAGTTGCTTTTCCAACTTTTACAGGTTCTTTGCTTAACAAGATAAGAAATTCATCATTGTATGTGTGGTATAAATCAAGAATTTCTTTTGAACCAGAACCTTCCTTAACTGCTTTGGCAATAGCTAAGTCGTGAGCAATTTGAAAGTTATCCATTGTTAACACCTCCTTCCTAAAGGAGATTATAACACAGAAAGGAGAAGAATGAACGAATTACAAATTTTTAATTCGCCAGAGTTCGGAGATATTCGGACGGCTACATTAGAGAATGAACCAATGTTTTGCTTATCAGATGTTTGCAGAGCATTAAGCTTATCTAATGTAACAGAAGTGAAGAAAAGATTGAGTGAAAAGGGGTTAAGTAGTATTGAAACCCTTACAAAAGGCGGAAACCAGAAACTTCTGTACATCAATGAAGCTAATTTGTACAAAACAATATTCCAAAGTCGAAAAGAATCGGCACAACGTTTTACAGATTGGGTGACAGATGAAGTCCTACCATCCATCCGAAAGAATGGCGGTTATATTTTAGGACAAGAAACTCTTTCTGATGAAGAATTGATGGCGAAAGCAATTCTGGTAGCACAGAAGAAAATCGCAGAGAGGGACAAGATTATTGAAAAACAAAGATTGAAAATTGAAGCAGACAAGCCGAAAACGATCTTTGCCGATGCAGTGTCAACCAGTCACACTTCAATCCTTATTGGAGACCTCGCAAAGTTGATTTGTCAGAACGGTGTCCAGACAGGACAGAAGAGATTGTTCTAGTGGATGCGAGACAATGGTTATCTGATGAAGTCTGGCGCAAGTTACAATATGCCAATGCAGAGATACATTGAACAAGGGCTATTTGAAGTTAAGGAATCCAGTGTTCAGAATCCGGACGGAAGTGTCAGAGTAACGAGAACCACAAAAGTTACCGGAAAAGGACAACTGTATTTTATTAACAAGTTTTTGGGAAATGAAATGGCAAGTTAGGAGAGGAAGAACATAATGAATGTTGAAAAATATTTATCTGAAAATCTGTCAAGCCATGAGGGACAGAAATATTTAGAATTTAGAAGAAGAAACGGACAGAAAGCAGACGAACTCTACAAAAAAGTAAAAGCTGAAATTGCCGAATGCCATCTGTCCGTTACGGAAGCAAAAGGGTTCTTAGAATTTATGAAGTTGGTTATTGAAGAGCTTTCATATATTCCGGTCAAAGAATGACTTCTGTGGTAATGCTTTTAATATCAAAACCGTCAGAATCAAATACATCTTGAATTTCATTTGCGGTATGAAGCATTGAAAGAATTTCTTTTGAATACGGATGTTCTTTGCCACAGTTTGGACACGAAATTTTATCCGCACTTATTGCTTCATTCAAGTAGTAGATACAACGACAGTTACAGGAAATTTTTAATTTGAGAAACATTTTAACACACCTCCTTTCTGAACACATTATACCATTCAGATGGAGAGAATAAAAGAAAACAGGGAGGAAAAACAATGATTAAATTTGAAAACGGTTTAGTTAACATTTCCGGCAAAGGGGTTGATATTCTTTCAGAGTATGCAGTTATCACCCATGAAATTAAAGAGATGTTCGTAAAAAATGGTGGAGAAGAGGAAGAAGTAAAAGAGCAGCTTAGACATTTGTTCGAGCATGGCCTTATGAACGAGGAAGAACTTGATAAAGAAATCAAGGAAAAGTTCAAACAGGTAGATGCAATTATTCCGATTTTTTCGCTTCTGGAAGAAATGCTTAAAACATTTGGAGCAAAAGATAGGGAGGACTAAGCATGGGAGAAACTAAAAGTACAGATTTTGTACCAGAGAACGCAAATGAAGAATACGCACTTCTGGTTGGAAGATTAAAGGCGTTTGAAGCTTGGGCGAATAGCGTGAACAATTATGATTTCACAAAGAAAATGGCATTTAGAATGCTTGGGCTTGATTTAGTCGAATCAAATGAGGAAAAGAAAGAATGAAATGCTTTAAAGCAGATTAAGTGTCCTGGAAGGTGCTGACACACCAACCAGGACGGTATCTAACTAAGAATGAGTTAGTTAAATACAGGATTATTATAACACAACCTCCTGTATTTGACAAACAAAAATATAACAGGAGGACTTTTTATGCAAAAAAATGGCGAAAATCAGCCACTTTCCAGCGAAATCATTGCTGATCTGGAAGAAAAGCTGATGGCAAGAAATGTAATTATCGCTATTCTGGCAGCTGCACTTGCAGTAACCACATCCAGAAGAAAGTGAGGACAAAATGAAAGAGGTGGTAAATACAATAGGAGAAATATTTGTAGGGATAGGGATGTTTACAGTAATCTTCTCAATCACATGGATGTTTACATCATTTGATGCCATCGGGGTGTTCTTTGTATCAACAGTCTTATTCTCAATGGTGTTTCTTCCTATTATATTAGAAATGGAGGAAAAATAAATGCAAAGATTAAACAAAGTAAGATTATCCGGCAGAGCCGGGGAAATAGTATTCAGCCATGAACATTACGGAAGATACTATTACAAATTCATGCTGACAGTTATTCGCAAAAGTGGTGCAGTAGATATGTTCCCAATCGTTATAGAAGATTCCATTGTACGAGACAATAATTATAACGGAAAAGAAGTTGTGGTAACAGGAGCAATCAGAAGCATGGACACTTCTAAAAATCCAAATAAGCACCACAATGTTAGTTATATCGCAGCTGATGAAGTAGAAATCCTGGATGAACAGGTTCCAGATGGCGATATAAACAAAGTAGAGTTTATTGCCAGAAGTTGCACGAAAGAGCCATATGCAAAACTTACATCAGTAACGCACAGAAAAGTTTCAAATCTTTTTGTAGCAATTCCAAGAGAGTATTCAGAAAGAGCGGATTTTATTCGCTGTACTTTATGGGGAAAAGGTGCTGATTTGGCGGTAGAGGTTAAAAGAAATGATTACATTAAAGTATCTGGCAGATTAATGAGCCGTGATGTTTATGTTAATGGGGAAGAAATGGAAAGTGTATATGAGATTTCCGTAAAAGAAATGGAGAAATTGGAGGATGAAGAATAATAAGAATGAAGTTCAGATATTTGGCGTAATAATGGACATTCAGCCAGGAACATTTTTCAAGGACGGAGAAAAATTCGTAAGATTCTATATTGGTGCAAAGCGTACCAGCGGGAACGTAGATTTACTTCCGGTAATTGTTGAAGAAAAGCAGACGGAAGGCTTAAAGATTGGAAAACACGTCTATGTTAAAGGAAGATACAGTTCTTCAAACAAACATGAAAGTGGAAAGTCACATTTGATTCTTGAAATCAAAGCGGAAACAATCTGGTGTGGAGATGGTGATGGGAGTGCAGAAGGTGAAAACAAAATCATTCTGGAAGGTTATCTTTGCAAGCCTCCTATTTACCGCAAAACACCAATAGGAAAAGAAATCTGTGATTTGATGATTGCTTGCAATGAATATGACTTGCGAAGAACAGATTATATTCCGTGTTTAGCGTGGCTGAATGAAGCCAGAGAAGCTGCTAATTTCAAGGTTGGAGATTTCGTAAAAATAATCGGAAGAATCCAGAGCCGTATTTATCATAAAAAATTATCTGGTGATGAAGTAGAGCTTAGAACTGCATATGAGGTATCAATAGGGAGGATAATCGAGCATGAAAGTGGAAGTAAAAAAGATTTCGTTGGAGAATTACAAGAAGTTTCCGAGTAAGTCTGTAGATTTGTTTCCGAGAACAGAGATTTCCGGCAGAAACAGAGAAGGAAAATCCACATTGCAGGACGCATATTTGGACGTTCTGACAGGAAAGATGGCGAATGGCACAGAACCTACTTCTATTCGCAGAAAAGAAGATGGAGTGGAAGTGCCAAAGGTTGATGTTGTAAGAGAACTTACACTTGTGATTGATGGGAAAGAAAAAGTGATCCGCAAAATCACAAAGCAGAAGTGGAGAAAACCGAGAGGACAGTCCGAAGAGGTATTCGATGGAAATGAAACTTCTTATGAAATTGACGGATTCCCGGCTAAATCAAAGGATTATACCGAGTTCATCCAGTCAATAGCAGAGCCTTCAACGCTTCTGATGTGCAGTAATCCAAAACCATTTCTGGACACATTGCAGAAGTCAACCGCAGAATCCAGAAAGGTACTGGAAAAGATGTCTGGTTTCGATATTGCTCAGTTTATGGAAGAGAATCCACAGTACGCTCATGTGGAAGAAATCACAAAGGGGCATTCCGTAGAAGATACATTAAAAAAACTGCGAAAAGAACTGAATGCACAAAAGAAAAAGGTGGATGCCAAAAACACGGAGATTGCATATGAAACCAATCGAAGCGGTGAAGCAGAAGATACTTCCTCCTTAGAATCCAAAAAACAGGAGCTTAATGCGGAGCTTTCCAAACTGGAAGAACAGGAACAGATTCTTGAATATTCAGCAAAAGGCTATGACAGTCTTTCATATGAAATCCGAGGACTGAAATCTTCCAGGGATGGTCTGGTTAGCAAAGCGAATGAATGGTTAAGAGCCAGACAAAAATTCATTTCTGATACAGTTTCCGAACTTAGGTTAAAAAAATCAGAAAAGGAATCAAGCATTCGTATTATTGGAATGGAACTGGATAACCACATAAGGGAAGCACAACAAGCAAAAGCTGACTTGGATAGAGCCAGACAGGACTATCCGAGAATCAAGGAAATGGAGTGGGATGATTCTGGACTGAAAGCTATTGAAGCCGAAATATTCAATGATTCTGATACCATTTGCCCGACCTGTGGACAGGAACTGCCAGAGGAACAGATTGCCGAATTGAAAGCTTCCTTTGAAGAAAAAAAGAAGTTTAGAATTGAAACTGAATTAACCAAAAAGAAAAATTGGGAATCAGCAAAGCAGAACCAGTTAAAAGGAATTTGCGACCTTGGAAATTCTGCTTCTGCAAAATTAAAGAAAACTAACGAGGAAATCAACAAATTACAGTCGGAAATCGGCGCAGCACAGGATGAAGTTGCTGAACTCACTAAGCAGATTGAGGAAGAACAGTCCAAATTTACGGAGCTTCCAGAATCTGTAGACATGACAAATGATGAAGAATATCTTGCGGTTACAGCGAGAATTGTAGAATCTGAAGAGAAACTGAAATCATTTGATGATGTTCCTGGAAAGAAACAGGAATTAAGAATGCAGATCAGCAATGTTATGAAACAGATTTCCAATGTGGATGCAGACATTAAGATTGCACAGGCAGCAGTCGCAGAGAAAGAAAAGCGAGTAGCCGAACTGAATGAGGAATTAAAAGACCTTGGACAGGTACAAGCCGATATTGAAAAGAACATTGACACCGTTCTTAACTTCTCAATTCAGAAGAATAAGGCACTGGCTGAGAAAATCAATCCATTTTTCCATCATTTTCAGTTCAGTTTCCTTGATTACACGATTGAGGGAAATCCAGTGGAGACTTGCAAGATGATCTGTAATGGAATCGACTACAATAGCGGATTGAATCATTCCGACAAAATTCTTTGCGAGGTTGATTTGCTGAATGGGTTACAGGAAATGAACGGTCTGAATCTTCCAATTTGGATTGATGATTCGGAGAGCATTGACAAAAGCAGAATCCCTGTATTAGACAGACAGATGATTTTGCTAAGAGTGACAGATGGGGATTTGAAAGTAAAAGGAATCTGATAATTAGGAGGGGAAAATGCTAACAGCAACATGGGGAAAACATTTTTTCAAAGCAGATGCCACAAAATGCGCATCTGAAATCATGGAAATTTGCGATCAGATGGAATCTGCTACACCACAGCAGATTCTCGAGAAAGCAAGGGACGAAAGTACAGAATTACATAAGTGCTTCACATGGGATGATTCCATAGCAGCTGAAAAATACAGAATCCACGAAGCCAGATTGATAGTTTGCCAATTAAAAATCGTGGAACAGGATATTGATAACAAGCCAAAGCCGACAGCAATTCGAGTGTTTTACAAAACAGATGGAAAAAGCGGATACAAGCCAACACAGCTTATTTTGAAACAGCCAGATGAATACGAAGCACTTTTAGAACGTTGCCGGAATGAACTTCTTTCAGTGAAGCAGAAATACCAGAATATTTCCGAATACGAAGAGGTTTGGGAATTGATTAATTAAACATGAATGTCGCTACTGTGCTGATATGCCTGCAAGAGTGGGAACATAATGCAGAACACGACATAACAGGGCACTACAGAACAAGACAGAAAAGAACGTTACACCTTATTCTTGCGGGCTTATGAGTGCAGTAGCGGCGAAATTCCTATGTTGATATGCCTGTATTGAAAGGATTAAAAAACATTTTATTAGATTATAAAATAACAGAAAACATTACATTACACCTTAGTTCAATACAGGTTTATGAGCGTAGGAAACCACAACATTTCAATGGAGGACTGTTTTACAGGCGGTATAACCGTCAGAACATAACAGAATAGGACAGAACACTATACGACACGACAATATAAAACACAACAATACAACATATGACTTTTATATCGTCTATAAAGCAGTACTCCGAAATCTGAATATTGGGTAGGTGGCATGAACTGTCACAACAAAGAACAGTGGAATACAGAACATCATAACGCAAAATATAACATTTCATGTTACCTACCGAGTATTCAACACCAAGTGTATTTAGTTGGCAGTAGAAAACTGCTAAGAAAATTATATCTTCGCACAATAGAGAACAGCGCACGACAGTAAAATATAGCACATTCTACTGCTAGCTAAGTACATTTGGAAGTTTGTATGAAGGTTCAAGCGGATTAGTTTTGCAGAACAGAACACCACATAAAATCACAGAACATGACAGAATATCATAGTATAAACATTAATTATTTATTGCAGATTAGTCCGTTTGAATGTTTGTGCAAACAAAAAAACAATAAAAAATCATTTTATTTTAGGAGGAAAGCAACATGGCAAAAAACATCACAATCGAACCTTTAAAGGAAACCACATTAAGAGTTGAGTTAATTGGGGACACAGACCTCATTCTTCACAAAAGAAGCCGTTACTATGAACAGGCTGAATGCTTCAAGCAGTCAAAGGACAAGGGCTTCAAAATGCCAGCTATTTATAATCAGCCAAAGAATGTTTGGGAGGGATTAATTACTGGTATTCACTGGGAAAAACCGATCAATTTCCACGATGAAGATATTTCACTTTACACCGAGGAAGAGTGGAAAGATTACATGGCAAACAACAGACCTTGCATTCTTACACAGGCATTCAAGAAATCATTCACCGAAACATTTATTACTTTCTTCAAAGATTCCACAGGAAAGAAAGGAACAGATATCAAGCGTTCTCTTTCAATCGAAGGTTCTATTTGCCCGGTAAATTTTGAATCTGTTGAGGTGGTAAATAAGATCGTTCCGACCTCTGGAATCAGTGCAAGCCCGGTTCTTTGCAGTAGCAACGTATTCCATAACTGGCGAACCACTATTGAGGTATCTTGCCCGGACATTGTATTTCCATATGAGACAGTATTGCAGCTGATTGAAACCAGCGGAAAGTACATCGGAATCGGAACACAGAGAGCAAATGGAAACGGAAGATATCACATCAACCCGGACAATGTAACTATCATTTAATTTGGTAACTATCGGTGGTATATGAATCCGGGTGAATGCCCGGAAATCACAACAGGACATAAAATTTTAGTAAAGGAAATAACAGGACAGGACACAACACTTCATCCTGTTTCATATGCCACTGAGCATAACTCTCAGGCACATTCACGGTGGATTGAGATTCCACCAAAATAGGGCACTACATAACAACGTAATAAAGATTAGAACAGCATAATATAGATTTTTATTGCGAAATTCAATTCACTATGTATGTGCCTGAGAGAAATATAAAAAATTAAGAAAAGGAGATATAAAAAATGGCAGAAGCAAAAGCATTTAACACAACTCTTTCGGTATGGACAAACAGCTATGTAGACCTGATGAAAGAAGATTTAGAAACAAGAGGAATGGAGTTTGATTCCTATTCAAAAGAATGCGTAGTGTCAGCAATGGCGGCTATTTATCAGATGATTCACGAAAGTGGAACTGATATGAAATCGGTCAACACATCAAATTTAAAGTCTGTTATGCAGAAAGTAGCAGCATTGAAGCTGAACGCAAATGCGCAGCCGAGAGAGTGTTATTTCCAGATCAGAAACGTAAACGTAGCAGGAAAAGGGAAGCCGGAACAGTGGGAGAAGAAAATCGAGTTTGCGATTGAGGGCGATGGAAATGACGCTCTTGTAAGTAGATATGGTGTCGATGTAGCTAAAGTATTCCCGTACTGGAAAGTCAGAGAAGGTGATAAGTATATCCCACCAAGACATAAAGGTGTAGAAATCACACCGCCAGAATGGGAAGAATCTGGTGTAGGTAAGGTAGTCCGTATCGTATATCCGATTCAGTATAAGGACGGACATATTGAATACCTTTCTTGTGAAAGAGCAGATGTACTGAAGAATCTTGCAGCGCACATCAAGAATAATCTACAGAATGAAACGTTTGGAATTTGTGCGAACAGATATAAAGCTACAGATACGCAGAAAGCTCAAATTGAAGCTAAGAAAAAAGAGATCATGAAAAAGGTCGCTGACATTGGAGAACTGGAAGCAATCATTGACTGTGAGGAATTAAGACCGTATATTTCACCGTCTTATTATGAAACACAATCCAGAGAATCAATGATTATTCGTAAGATGCGAAACAACATTATGAAGTCTATTCCTAAGAGATGGGACAATCCAGTGCAGGCTTACGAATACAACATGATGGATGCCACATACAGAGAAGTACAGGAAGAAATCGAACAGAATGCCAATGTAGAAGAATTCATTCCACAGCCAGAAGAAATCGAAGAAAAGACAAAGCAGCCAACCGTAGCCGAAACCGTAAAAACAACAGAGAAAGAACCAGTCCCGGCAGCAGAGCCAGTGGAAACAGAAATTCCGTCATTTATGAGTCAGGAGGAAATGTAGGATGAAAACTTCCACAATTGTGCTTATTATTTTGCTTTCAATAGCACTTTTGGGATGGATAGTAACTTTTATTCGAAAAAATGAATACAATCGAACCAATTTAATTATTCTTTTAAATGTTATTATATTTGTGGTGCTCATTATAATCCGACTTACAATGTAAAAGGAGAGCCAAAATGAAGCATAAATGTATTAAGACAGCAGTATTAGTCACAGGGGCTATAGCAATCATAATGTTTAATGCTTGTTTTTGCTGTAGCAGATTATTGAAAACACTATCCAGTGATATTGACGGTGGTTTGAATCGAACCGTAACTGTTTACGATTACAACGGCGGTAAAATCAATTCCTGGTCTGGAAAGTTTGATGTTTCCGAATCTGAAAATGAAGTTTATTTTGATGATTCGGACGGAAAGAGAGTTATCATCCATGGCGGTATTGTTGTGAATGAGGAAAACTGACGCGAGCAGCAGTGTAAGAGAAACTTTTTCGGAGGTGAGTAGGAATGAGATTAGCAAGTCAGAATGGGGAAATTGATGTTCCTTATGAAATCACATCATTAAGCAGAACTGGAAATATCATAAGAGCATATGTGCCAATGGTAGGTGAAAAAGGAACAGTCATGGCTCGTTATTTGACAGATGAAAAAGCTGAGAATGCCATGAAAGCTCTTCATAAAGTGTATGCAGGAATGTTTTTAGCACAAAACGTTGAAATGAGCGATGATGATTACGAAGAATGCATAAAAATGGCTGCAAGAGGTTTTGGAATCATTAAAACCATGGTTAACAGTCCAGATATGAAATTCGAGCCTGCAAACATTGTGTTCCGATTTCCAGAGGATGATGAAGTATGAAAGAGATAGGAAGAAAGAGAATTAATTGGGATTCTATTGTGACTGTGGAATTATCGCTTAAAGAGCTTCAATTAATAAGGGACGCAATGGTGGCTACAGATTTAAAAGATATGAAAGAATTATGGAGCGGAGCTCCTCCATATCAGCAGGACGATAAAAATATGATTGGAGAAACTGCTTCTTCAATTTTAAATAGCTACAAATAAACAGAAAGCGAGGTGACAAAAAATGTTCATGCGAGTAGTAAACACAGGAAGCCAACACGGAAACTGCTATGTTTTGAAATCGAACAGTGGAGAAATGCTTCTTCTGGACTGCGGATGCAAATACAAAGACATTCTGAAAGCTATTGATTACAGAACAAGTGATGTTTCTGGCGTATTGCTTAGTCATGAGCATGGAGATCACATCAAATCATTTCGGGAACTGATGAACGCCGGCATTCAGATTTACACCAATGATGAAACCGTGGAACATCTGCAAATCATCACTGGCGAATTAATGAAAGGCGTTCCAGAAAAAAGACCGTTTCGGGTTGGCTCGTTTACAGTAATACCGTTCTATTTGCCGCATACTACAAGGGATAAGGACACAGGGCAACTTATTCCATGTTTCAATTATGGGTACATCGTGGAACATGAAGAAATGGGAAAACTGTTGTATATGACTGACTTTGAATACTGCAAGTACAACTTCAAGGCAATGCGATTGAACCACTTAGTTATTGAATGTAACTATTGTGGAGAATTGGTTGACAAAACAGCTGAAAATTACACGCACAGGCTTAAAGGGCATTGTTCATTAGACACTTGCAAAAGCTTGGTAAATACGAACCATACTGCAGCATTACGGACGGTAACATTGGTGCATTTGAGTAATGAAGCAGCTGACCCGGAACAGATTTTGAATGAAATAAAAGAAGCGGTGGTTTGGGATGATGCACTGGTTCAGATTGCAAGACCTGGGCTAGAAGTTAACTTGGACTTATGTCCGTTTTGAAAGGAGAAAATTAATGCCAAAAAAATTTAGAAACTATGTAATTAAAGGACAGGAGCATGTAGACCGTAAAACAGGAAAAACAATTCCTTCACCTAGTGCATGGCGTTTAGTAAATGACTCACTTCCAGAACCCCCAATTGGTGATACTGCATGTTTGTATTATGTAAAGCTGAAAAACTCTGAAAGAATCATCATGCTTGCATATACTGGAAATGGCGAATGGACTGACACACTAGGAAAAGAATACAAAGGTGTAGAGACATGGCTTGAATATATGCCAAAAGAACATCCAATAGTCGAAAAAAAGACTTTCTTAAATGAAGATATTTTGAAAGCTATTGTTTCTGATTATATGGAAAAAACTGAAGGAGTTACGGTTAATACAAATAATGTATTTTTTAAAGTAGGAAGAAAATCTGTCGGCTATGGAATGAGTGAACATGAGGAATTGGTATTTATTGGATGTGATGTGATAGCTATGGAGGAAAAATAACACATGAAAATCTTCTTAAAAACACTTGACAAACTGAAAAAGTCAGAACCTTCTGAACAGGAATGCAAGTATGATAAAGGATGGAATGATGCAATCAAGAAAGTTGAAGAACTGATTTGTTCCTACAGCTCTGCGGATATGTGGTTTCCAACAGATTTAATTTTGCCGCCAGAACCAAACAAGGAAGAAAACCCTGTAGATTGGAAAGAATATGCAGTTACAATTAAGGGAGCTGTTCTTCCAACAAGTCTTACATATTTAGGGGACGGTAAATGGGGAAGTGTAGAAGCATATGGCTTTGCGTATTACCCAGTCATTGCATGGCAGCCAATGCCGCCAGTCTACAAACCAGGGAGGTAACAACATTGGAAATAACAATCGGAATCGGCGAAGATGAAATTAAAGAAATCATCATGGAGCATATCAAAACAAAAGGATTTGACGTAACAGAAGATGATATTTCCTTTGTTATCGGGAAAGAAGAAATCGTAACAGGGAATACAAAGAAAATCAAACACGCACTTATCAGGTGCGACATTCAGATTGAGAGGTGATAAATTGTGAATATTGTTATTCTTTCTGGAAGATTAACCGCTGACCCAGATATTAGAATGGGAACGAATGACACCAAAATTGCAAGATATATTTTGGCTGTCGAGAGAAGAGTGAAAAAGAATACAGAAAGAAAATCTGACTTTATCGCTTGCGTATGCCTTGGAAAAAATGCAGAATTTGCAGAGAAATATCTTAAAAAAGGCACGAAAGTAAATGTGCGTGGAGAATGGCAGACTGGAAACTATACGAACAAAAATGGCGAAAAAGTTTACTCAAATGATTGTCTTATTGCAGAACATGAATTTGCAGAAAGAAAGAGCCAGTCACCACAAACACAGGAAACAGATACACGACCAGTACCGCCACCAGAACCTAGTTTCATGGATGTGCCAGATTTAGGCGGTATGGAAGATGAATTTCCGTTTAGTTAGGAGAAAACTATGGTAGAAGTTGCTGTTTATGATGCGCTTAGAAAAATGGTTACTGTGATGATGGTGAAGATGAGGATGAAGATGAATGGGAGTGATTAAATGAAACCTATGTTAAAGATGAATGCAAGAAACTCATTGACCAGATTGAAAAGGGAGTGATGCCGGTTGAATTATAAAAAGCTTAGACAGGCAAAAGCTATTGAAGTAGCGAACCGAAAAAGGCTTCTGAAAATCAATCCAAAGCTTGATGATGGCAGTGGAATTTATTTTTTAACCAGAACTGATGAAAACGAAATCCCATACTTTTATATAGGACAGGCAGTACATATAATTCAGCGGATGTGTTCTCATCTTACTGGGTACCAGCACATTGATTTATCAATAAAGAAGAGAGGATTTTACAGTAAAGAAAATCCGTATGGGTGGAAAATAAATTTTATCCATTATCCAGTAGAACAGCTTGATAATATGGAACAGTATTGGATATTGGAATACACAAAAAAAGGGTACCAATGCCGATACAATAAAACATCTGGAAGCCAAGGAGAAGGAAAAGAAAAAATCAATGAATTTCGCCCAGCAAAAGGTTATAGAGATGGACTTCAACAAGGCAAGAAAACCCTTGCAAGAGAACTAAAACACATCATTGATACTCACTTAAACGTATCAATCAGACCAGAAAAAGCAAATAACAAATTATCTATTAAGGCGTTGGAAAAATTCAACGACTTACTCAACGAAGAAAACTATCACTGATTCTAACACACCAGTAGTTCTACTGGCTAAATTCCAAAGATGAAAAATAAAAAAATGAATAGAGGTGAGTTTTGTGTCAGAAAACACAAACGAATGCGTAATTGAGTGGATTCCCGGAAGAGATTATGTAGGGCTTACTGCTAAGAATGGGAGCACCTGGAAGAATAGATGTGAGGAATTAGAAAAGGAATTTCCAGACGATGTGAAAATTATTGCCAGAAATAATGATGGATCTATTTTCGCCCACTTGCCATATTCCTACATTAAAATCAATCCACCGAGAAAATATTCCGATGAAACGAAAAAGAAAGCTGCGGAAAGATTAAATAAAATGCGTGCAGAAAAAAGTAATACTGCGGAAGAAAATCCGTTTTGCCTATGAATTACCGTCAGAGGAAATATAATGAGGGACAATCTGCCAGAAATGATATTTACAGATTTTTGGTGAAGTATTTTGAGAAACACGGATATATGCCTTCTTACGAAGAAATCATGGATGGAACAGACATTACAAAGTGTACCGTCCAGAGACATATGCGGCAATTGGAGATGGATTCTCTGATTGCCACAGAACATCCAGGAATATCGAGAGCGTACCGTTTGACGGAATACAGATACGAAAGGAAGAAACATGGGAAGCAAATTAAAGATGAAAGCACCAAAGAAAAATAGGGTGTTGGAATGCGATAATCAAATGTCACAGGCATTCGCCAGAGCCATGCAAAATTCAAGAAAAGAGCTTGAATTTATGCAAGATCAGGCTTACAACGATGGATTCAGCACCGGAGATGACTGGGCGAATACAATTAACACGGTAACAACTATGTTGGCATTAAGAAAACTGCATGGATTTTCAACCAAAAGGCTTTTGGACGTAATTAAGTGCAAATGAGTTTGTAGGACAAGCAAACCGTGGAGAAAGAAGTTTTATGAGCATGATTGAGGAACTGGAATCTGAAACAGATGTAAGAATCCCGGATTTGAATAAAGAATTGGTCAGAAGATTTGGAGCGTAAGTGAGGATGGAAATGGATTATAAACACTGTAGATGTGGATGCGGTGGAATTATAGGGCAATACAGTAAAACAAAAGGATTCACCTGTGAAAGATGCAATAAAGAGTATCAATTATCAGATCTAAATTTTGATTGGATTGCATCGAACGAAAAGACAGGATGGCTGTTTCCAATGCAAAAATGAGAACACGAAAACTATAAGGCTTATCACAAGGAGGGCACAAAATGAAATTCAAAAGTAATGCCAAGTACGAAGAGAAGCTCGAAACCGGGAGTATTTTTACCTTGAAATACAATTCTTTAGGAATCGTTATCCACAAATACGTTGGTTGCGGAGATGCACTGTTTCTCAACAGCAAGACACTGAGCATTGATAACTATGATCTTGGGACAGAGGATTTTAAGGAAGCCGTCAGCAAGGCGAAAGAAGTTGTCATGCGTGAAGTTAAGAAAATCAGAGAAGATGCTTACAGATTCTACGTAGACAGCGGCATTGAATTCGATAGATATTAGGAGGACGCAAAATGTTAATCAGAAGTCAGAATAAAGCATTTTTATTAAACTTTAGCAATTTAACTGCAACTTATATTGTGAAAAATGACGAGGATTTTGTTATTTCAAGCCTAGAGAACGAAAACAGATATAGACTTGGTGGATACTCCTCAGAAGCAAAAGCCATGAAAGTACTGGATATGATTCAAGATGCATACATGGAATACAAATCTGGCGAAATTGTTGGCAACGGGCTGGCAGGATCAGCATACACAGGAAGCTACGATACAAAAGAAAGTGTGGTGCATGGAATTGCTGTATTAAAAGGCTATGGAAATGATATAAGAAAATCAATCCTGTTTCAGATGCCAGAGGATAGCGAGGTGGAAGTATGAGCCATATCAAAGATAGATTAAAGCAGTACAAAGACGATTATTCAAAGTACGGTAAATACGATGGGCTGTATGTAGCGGATGCTCTGGAAATGCTTGAGCAGCTTCAAGACGATCTGGAACAGGACGAGAAAGAAAACGGTTGGATTCCTGTCAGTGAGAGATTACCAGAGAAAAATAAAGATGTAATTACAACTGTTAAATATAGTGGTTTTATGGGAATGTACGGAAGGTGGTTAAAGACAGCGTTCATTGATGACTATGGCGAATGGAATGGAGAATGTATAGGCGGCGAAGTTATTGCCTGGATGCCACTTCCAGAACCATATAAGGAGGATTAAACATGGAAATGTCAATTTTCAAAAAGGACGGGAAGACCTACACCAGATTCAAGGTCACGCTAAAAGAGTTTAAATTTTGGCAAGCTTTACTCGAGGTAAAGTATTGTATTGATACATCAAAGCCGGTCAAGAAAAACAGCAGATACATTTATTTTGAAAAGGAAGGTGACTGGATTAATGGGAAGATGTAAATTAGACTGCCCAGACAATGAAACAGAGTGCTGCATCTGCTGTACTAAGCAGGATTCCTGTCAGTGTAGATGTGATAACGTGGACAGTTATGAATATGCAGAGGAGTGTGAAGATTATGAGACTGATTGATGCAGATAAACTGAAAGAAGCAATTAATAGCTCTTTAAACACAGGAAGAGAAACTTTTAGTCCAGAAATTATACGCGAAGCTATTGACGAACAGCCGACAGCTTTTGATGTGGACAAGGTTGTTGGTGAGTTGAAAAGAGATAAATTCATTGAATCAGAATGTATCTTATCTGATGTGCATCAAGGATACAATGCTGGACTGAGCAGGGCAATAGAAATTGTGAAGGGCGGTGGAGTAGATGGCAACTAAACCGATTTTATTCAACACCCAAATGGTTCGAGCAATTCTGGACGGAAGAAAGACATGTACGCGAAGAATTGTAAAGCCACAGCCTACGGCGCATTATGGGGCACAGTGTATAAAGCCACCATATCAACTGGGAGATATCCTGTATGTCCGGGAAACATGGAGCTTAAGATTCGATGGAGAAAAGTATTTCTATAAGGCAGATAAAAATACATCCAGAGAAGAAAAACGTCTGCTTGATTATGACGATGTAAGGTGGCACCCATCCATCCACATGCCGAAAGAAGCCGCACGTATCTGGCTTAAGGTTACAGATGTTAGGGTGGAGCATCTTAATGACATGACGAATGATGATGCTTTGAAAGAAGGAGCGGAAGGTACCAGATGTGACCATGCAGGAGCAGGAGCTTATGGATGTACGGATTGCATGAATACCGGATGGTTAGAACCGCCAATATTGGAATTTATGCAGATTTGGAACAGCACCATTAAGAAATCCGACATTGACCGCTACGGCTGGGATGTGAATCCGTGGGTCTGGGTGATCGAGTTTGAGCGGTGTGAAAAACCGAAGGAGGTGTGATATGAGAGAGATTCTTTTCAAGGCAAAGCGAATTGATAATGGTGAATGGGTTGAGGGATATTATTACAAAATATCTGAAACAACCTATTGTTTTAAAGAGGACTATGAACGGAAACCAGTACCAGAACATCACTATATTTTGCAAGAGAGAATGACTGACTGGGGACTCCCGAATCAGATGGTACAGATTGAAATTGATCCAAAAACCCTCTGCCAGTTCACAGGACTTTGCGACAAGAACGGTAAGAGGATCTGGGAGAACAATGTTGTTTGGCTTGTTTATAATGGTGAAGAACATATTTATCAGATAGTTTGGGATAACTCTGAATTAGATTTTAAAGCGACCAATGGTGAAGAAAATTACGGATCGAATTTTGAATATTTACTATGTTGCGATGAAATTGAAGTTATTGGAAACATTTTTGATAATCCAGAATTATTACAGGAGAACCATGAAAGAGAAAATAACGATAAGGAGAGGTGAAGTAGATGGAGAGATTTCTAATTGATGATGGTATTAAACAGTCAAAGATAGTTGCAAATCGTTATAAATGGAGTGCCGAGAATGCAGATATGGGTTCAGAAGATGCAAATGAGTTACATGCAGATATATGCAATCAATATGTAAAGGAATATGAACAAATCGCAGAGTGGCTTGAAGAATTAAAGTCTTACAAAGATATTGGCACTTTAAAGGAATTAAAGGAACTCAAAGAAAACGGTACATTTACTGGATTAGAGCTTACTAAATTAGCGATAATGCAGAAAGAATTGAAGGAATACAAAGACTTAGAAGAACAGGGCTTGCTTGTGAGATTGCCGTGTAAGGTCGGAGATACGGTTTATAGAGTAAATGCCGGAGCCAAGCAACCGATTATTCCGATGATTGTTTCGGAAATTCATTTTCTCTGTTACAAAAATGAACGTGCTTTAAGGTTTGACGCAATAGGCAAAGAAGATATGGGAGAAAGTTGCTACCGTTTAGAAGATATTGGAAGAATAGTATTTCTCACCCACGAGGAAGCTGAGAGAAAGCTGGAGGAGATGAAAGCTAATGATTAAAGTACTGAATACCATTAATACTAGACTGATTCCTATATCAGTTTTACAGGATGTAAAAAGTAGAATCTCTGATTGGCTTGCATCCGGCGGGAAAGAAACCGATCCTTACATTCAGCGGCAAATTGATTATCTGGAAGCTGTTGAAAAAGCAGCATTGGATGAGAAAAATATCGTATAAGTGGAATTGGAGGAGATAAAGAATGCATAGACATTTATGGACTAAATGCTATCATCACAGAAGAGGACATATATACAAATGTGTTATTTGTGGAAAATTATGGGGATGAAAGGTGAAAAATGGACGTTAAAGAAGCAAAAGACATCTTATCAGATATGAGAGACCAGCATTTATGTTTCTTGGGAAATTCAGAAATCAAAGATGAATGGCAGAAGAACTATCTCAAAGAAGCATGGGCGTGTGATTCCGGTGCAAAGGCTCTTGCCGGATTAATAACAGGGATAAAGATTGATAAAGGTATTATAGCAGATAGCATTCAACACTACGGCAAAAACAATCAAAGTACAGTTTGCATGGAAGAATGCGCAGAACTTATCCAGGCAATCAGTAAGGCGAAACGTGGAAAAATCAACCGTGATAACATGATAGAAGAAATTGCAGATGTGTTGATCTGCATCGAAATGCTAAAGCAAATGTACATGATATCCGATGAGAAAATTAATAAGTGGATTGAGAAGAAACAAGTGAGAGAAGTAGAAAGGATGTAAAAGAATGAATAAATGTTGCGCTAGTCAAGATGGGATATGTCGGAATGCCATTCTTTTTGGAACAAGATGCGATGGTTACAAAGAAAGATGCAGATTAAGACCAACTTATAACACTATCGAACAAACAGTGAAGAATTACCAGAACAATTTAAGAAAAATATTTGGAGCGGAGGATTAATCATGAATAAGAAAGAAATCGCAGAGATTAAGAAGCAGTTTACACCGGCAAATTGTGCAATCACACGCATTTGTGGTTGTTATGTGGATGCGAAAAAGAATAAGAAAATCAAAATTAAAGAAGCGTTCCTGTCTCTTCCAGAGGAAGAAATGTTTAAGTATTTTGACATTTTCAAGAAAACCATGTCTGGCAGACTTGGAAAAAACCTTATGAACCTTGAATTCCCATTATCACAGGAAAAAGAGGGTGGAACACAGGAATTTCTTATGCGAATCAGAGCAAGTAAGCTTAAAGATGATGAACTTTTGGACGAGTTTTATGATAAAGTGATTGAAAGTTATGATTATCACGAAAATTACTACATAATTCTCATTCATGCAGTATATGACATTCCCGGAAAAGCTTCTGATGAAACTGAAATGCACGATGCTTCAGAAGAAATCTATGAACACATTCTGTGCAGCATTTGCCCGGTGAATCTTTCAAAGGCAGGTCTTAGCTGTGATGTGGCTGAAAATAACATCAAAGACAGAATTCGTGATTGGGTAGTCGCAAGACCAGAAACAGGATTCTTATTCCCTGTATTCAATGACAGAAGCACTGATATTCATGGAACCTTGTATTTCAACAAAAACATAAAGAATATTCATCCAGACTTCATCGAAAACGTTCTTGGCACACCAATTCCACGTATACCAGGGAATGAGAATAATGTTTTTTCGGATTTCATCATGGATAATTTCAATGGAAACACAACATTCAATTTCACTGAAAACCTGGTTGAATCTTTACAGGAAGTAAGAGAACAGAAGAAAGACAGCCCAGAGATGATAACTGTATCATGTGATGAAATGGAACAGATTTTTGGATATTGCGGAATTCCAGGCGAGAAATTATCGGATTTTAAAGAAAACTGGGAAATGTATTTCAGTAATGAGCCTGTTGCCCTTGATAATATCCATAATTCAAAAACTGCAAAAATTGTAACATCAGATGCAACAATCTGCATTCAGCCGGATAAAATTGCTCTGATTGAATTGAAAGAAATAAACGGTGTTCCATCTCTTGTGATTCCGGTAAATGGAGAGCTGAAAATTAATGGAATTGAAATTGAGTTAAAATAAACACTTTTGATAAATCCAGGAATTGGAGAAAGGAATTTCAGAATTGGCAAGCGATGTAAAATGGATAAAAATATGTTCAGATATTTTTGACGATGAAAAAATAATGCTGATTGAAAATTTACCAAGTGCAGACAGCATTATCGTAATCTGGTTTAAATTGTTGTGCTTAGCCGGAAAAAATAACAACAGCGGTGTTTTTATCCTAAACGATAAGATTGCATATACTGATGAAATGTTAGCGACAGTATTCAGGAGAGATATTAACACAGTTCGATTAGCGTTAAAAACATTTGAGAACTACGGAATGATCGAAATTGTTTCCGGTGTTTACACAATTCCGAACTGGGGAAAATATCAAAATCTCGATAAAATTGAGCAAAAAAGCCAATATATGCGAAATTATATGCAAGAATATCGAAAAAAGCAGAAAGACAAAATAGAGTGTAAAACTAACAGTAAACTTTACGGTAAAGTTAACAGTAAAACTAACGTTAGCTCGGCAGAAGTATATAATAAAGAACTAGATAATAAAGAATTAGATAATAAAGAAAAAGAAATAGAAGAAGAGAATGATTTAATAGTATCTAAAGATACTATTCGTCAGACTGACGTCCAACGAATTATCACCGAATGGAACAGCCTGGAAGAATTTGGTATCAACCCTGTAAAAAGAATGACACCAAAACGAGAACAAGCAGTGAAAGCCAGAATCCGTCAGAACCATATAGATGATATCTTAGAAGCCATTGAGAACATTCGCCATAGTAGTTTCTTACAGGGTCAGAATAAAAATGGTTGGATGGTTACGTTTGATTGGTTCTTGAAGCCTGGAAATTTCGCAAAAGTATTTGAAGGGCAATATGCGGACAAGTCTACGAATAGACCATGCAGCTACATGGAGAAAATCCAAAACAGGGTAAGCGAGGTGGATAATTGGGTATGACAAGGGAAGAATGGGCGGTACTGGTAAAAGCAATGAAAGCTGTGTACACTTCTCCATCGTTTCTTCCAGATCAATATGCTTTTGATACTTGGTATGGTCTCCTTAAAGACCTAGATTACAAGCTTTTAAGTTTCGGATTAAAGAAATATATGCAGACTGAATGGAAAGAGCCATCAATAGCAGCATTAAGGAAATGCGCACAAAGCCTTGCGCCACAGTCTGACGAACTGAACGAAACAGAAGCTTGGAATCTGGTATCAAGGGCAATTTGGAACTCTATATACCATGCGGAAGAAGAATTTTCTAAACTTCCAGAAATAGTTCAGAAAGCTGTATCAAGTCCGGGGCAGTTAGAAGAATGGGCGAAATCAGGGAATGTAGATGGAAAATGGCTGAGCGTAGTCCAGTCAAATTTTCAGCGTACATATCGGGCAGAAGTGCAAAGAGAACAAGAACGAAGAAAACTAAGTCCAGACCTTTTAAAAATTATAGATAATGCCAGATTGGGAGGTGCGGAAAATTGCCAGATAGAAAACCATGGAGAGAATTAAAAAGCACTGAAATTATAGGCTTAAAGCGGAGACAATGCTCAAAATGCGACTATTACAGCAAGAGCGAAAATGCATGGAGCACAAATGCAACCTGTGATTATATCTTGATCGAAGAACATAGCAGAGGATGTGATCCGAGGGATTGTGTTAAAAATGGTATCTTCAAGAAGAAAGAGAGAGGAAAGTCAAGAGTAAAGCGAGTGATTCTATGAGAAAGATAAGCGAAATGTATAAACTGTCTGGCGGTACAACTTATCAGCATATCTGTTCCGATTGCAGATTCTTCTATGGTGGTAAGCATCCGCGGTGTTTACAATACGAACTGGAAATTGATTGGAACCCAGATTATATAGCTTGCAAATTTTACAACCTGGAAGAATCTCAGATTGATGGACAGGTAAACATCTTTGATTTGTTGTAAAACGTGATAATTGTGTACTTAAAATAGTGCAGAATCGTTCAAAAGAGAATAATGGTAGAAATTATAGGGCATACAAAAGATAAAGAAAAACAGCGCTTAAAACGAGATAATTATATGGAGGGACAATTAATGGAAAAAGCTATATTGTATGCCATAAACGAAAGAATGTTCTCGCTCGGTCTGATAGACGAGAAAACAAGAGATAGAATTAAAGCTGAAATCAGCATTAGAAAGTAACGAAAATGTATTGAGTGGAGTTATATGAGGTGTTATACTTTATATGATTCCACTCCCTGTTTATTAAGGGAGAAATGCACTATGAATATTTATTATGTCAGAGAAAAATTAAGAAATTGCTCTATTTACGACATTGAACTAAATGTTGCTTATTATGCCAGGGTTTCTACTGAAAAAGTTGAACAGCAAGCATCCATTAAGCACCAGGAGGAACATTTTGAAGAGCTGATACATTCTAACAACAGATGGAAGTTTGCTGGTTCTTACATTGATGATGGTATTTCTGGAATACATGCGGATAAAAGAGAAGAATTTCAAAGAATGCTCAGAGATGCAAAGCTCGGAAAAATTGACATGATTATTACGAAAGAAATTTCAAGATTTGCACGAAATACTCTTGACAGCATCCAATATACCAGGGAATTATTATCTTACGGCGTATGCGTGTGGTTCCAAAATGATGGAATTAACACTATTGATGATGATAGTGAGTTCAGACTTACTATTATGGCCGGAGTTGCACAGGACGAAATCCGCAAACTTTCTTCAAGAGTAAAATTTGGACACGCACAGTCAATCAAAAATGGTGTTGTACTTGGGCACAGAATGTATGGATACTCAAATCATCAAGGAAAACTTGAGCTAATCCCGGAAGAAGCAGATATGGTTCGAATGGTCTTTCGAGACTATGCTTCTGGAATGTCTACACCAAGAATCGAAAAAAAACTCTGGGATATGGGATACAGAAGTTTCAAAGGTGGGAAAATCAACCGGGATGTCATAAAAAATATTATTCGGAATCCAAAATACAAAGGATACTATTGTGGAGGAAAAGTAAAGGTTGTCGATATGTTTACCAAGAAACAAGAATTTCTTCCACAGTCAGAATGGATAATGTTTAAGGATGATGGTTCCAGAGTACCGCAGATCATTGATGAAACTACCTGGGAAAAGGCAAACGCATATTTAAGAGAACGTGGAGAAGCCATAAAATCAAGAAAAACCTCTTTTAAGAGTGAAAATATTTTCACTGGAAAACTTTTCTGCGCTAACGACGGAGCACCATACTGGATGAAGCAACATTATATTCGAGGAAAAGAAGATGTTCGATGGGTATGTAGTTATAAGATAAAAAACGGAGCAGCTTCATGTGATTCATTTGGACTGGCAGAATCAGAACTGAAAGAAGTAATCGCAGAATTAATAAATAAATCTTCTGAAAACATTGATAGCATTTTGGAGGAATATTTTGAAATTTTGCAGTCCTCGATCAAAAACATTCCAGACAATAAAAACGAAATCTCACGACTTGAAAAACAGATTGATCTGTTAAAACAAAAACGTGAAAAAATACTGGAATATAATCTGGATGGAAAAATATCTGATGATGAATTTATTTCAAGAAATAAAGAATACGTGAAGCAGATAAAGCAGATTGAGAGCCATATTCTAGAAATCCAAAATACCAAAAGTCCAGAGCCAGTAGAAACACAATTAAGTGCTATTAAAGAAAAGCTAGAAAAGTTTAAGGGCGTTAATCCAAAAGACATTAACAGGCAGATTGTCAATGAACTTTTTGAAAAAATTACCGTGGAACCGTTGGCGGCTACATGTGCAACACTAACATTTCAATTGAGGTCTGGAAACCTTGAAAAATGGGGATTTCCTTTGCGTTGTTCTGACGATATGATTTTAACTCTACATTCAGAACAACACAAGATATTTAGTAGGAAAACTTGCATTAAGACACAAGATATGGTATTTTTCAAATATAAGTACCTTTTAGCACTATAAGAGAAAAAATGGGAGTGGAATCAATGATACATACAGCTTATGACGTAATGAAAGGGTTTTTAATCACGGATGCAGACCCTGGAAGAGGCGGAAGAGGCAGCGAACGAGTATGACGGAGAGTCCTATATAATGCTTTAAAAAAATAAAGCAATGCCAAATTTGGCTCGAAATGGAAGAAGAGGAGGAATAAAAAATAAAGCCCTAGGAAATTATCCCGGGGCTTTTAATATGCTTATTTGTGGCGGCTATGGACAGAGTACAGACCGCCGCCGAGCCTGTTAATATTTTAATAACACAGTTTTTCACAAATTGTCAAGAGAAATTTTTTTTAAATACCGCTTGACATTCAAAAGAAATTTATTTAAGCTGTTAAATAACGACGGTCGCGGGAACTCAGGAAGGGCAGGACTGACAGTACAGAAAAACCGTTAATTTAATATTTGCCTAATAAGCCAGATCACGCCGGGTAAGCTCCTGGAAGGTCTGGCTTTTATTATTTAAAACTGCGAAAATAAGCCGCCCTATATAATATATTTTATAATATAATACCTGCCCTTCCTAGATTCCTAAGACTAGAGTTTATTAAAAGATATGCTATACAGTACTGTATAATAATATATATAATATAAATATAAATGAAGATTATAATATAATACCACAAATATTATTTATTAATTAGTGACAAAATAAAGGGTTTTATTTTATGCAAAATTAAATTTGACAAGATATTAAAAACTGTGTTAAGGTATCAGCAACAAAAATAGATTTACTTTTTACGATATTATACGACAGAGAACAATATAAAAAAATAAGAGTGATTATAATGCAGGTTACTTTTATTTTTGGGTTGTTCTCTTTTTTTATTTACAAATTAACGTGTTAAAGTGAGGTGAGACATGGTGAGATCAACAGAGGATATTTTAGAAAATTTTGAGGAAGAAACAGAAAGTTATTTATTGGCTTTTTGCAATAGATACAAGATTGATGATTTATCCAAAGCTCCGCAGAACACTTTTGAAGCTGCCATGTCTTACGCTGGAGATCACATATTTTTAAAGCCAGATAATGTGACTTTAAAATATAACAGAAAAACTATTATAGATTCTGATAATGCACCACTTATTGATTATATTTTAGATAGATATGAGCAAATTTGTAAAACATATAACAAAGAGGTTAATATACAAGGTTTTAGTAGATATATAAAAATAAGTGAACAGACTATGTATAATTGGTTAAATGGTGATTATAAATCAAAGATATATATAGATATAGATGGAAATGTAATAAAGGATATACAGGAATGGAAGCTGAATAATAGAGGCGAATATAGGGAAATCGCAAGCACTGCACACCTTGACCTAGTGAAAAAAATTAGATTAATGGATGAGCATTCTTTGTCTAATATCGGAATTAGCGACAGAAATAATACAGGCGTTGCGATGAAGCTTAACACACAATATGGATGGAACGCTCCAAACGGAAGAGGTGCAGACGAGAACAGCGGAAAGCCAAGACGAACTGCCGCCGAGATCGCAGAGAAGCACAAAGCGGCACTGGAGCTTCCAGAGATGGAAAAACCGGAGCTATAACAGTAAAAATACTATATGTTGTGATTACAAGAAAATGGATTCTATATCTAGTGATACACAATGTATAAATAGGGTGCACCCTAAAAAGACACTTTATAAAACACTGTTTTTTGTGCAATATTACAACGGATTTTGTATAGCATTCCCTTGACCACTGTCGAAGGCCTACGATAAACAGCGACCAGGCAAGGGCAGCGGTTCCCATGGGGCGGTGGGCTGACTTGCCAGCGTCCGTACTGGATGACCGGGAGGGGGTATATATAAACCTCCGGTCAGCGGTAGTTACCACCTCAACCAGCGAAAAAATAAAAAAAGCTCTCCTTAACATGGCAGGGATAGTGATTCGAACACGACAAGCAGTAAGCCTTAACTGTTTCTCTGCCATACTAAAAATAAGGCAATACCAAGAAAGGCAGGTATAACGGATGAACGATATGATGATTTTTAGCAATCCAGAATTTGGAAATGTAAGAACCACTGAAATAAACGGGATAATTTATTTTGCGGGAACAGATGTAGCAAAGGCACTTGGTTACTCAAAACCGCAAGATGCAATTTCAAGGCATTGTAGACACTCCGTGAAACATGGAGCAACCGTAACAGTGTCGAACCAATATGCTCAGTCTGGAAAAAAAGTAGTAGAAATGAGTTTTATTCCAGAAAGTGATTTGTACCGTTTGATTATGAGAAGCCAACTTGAATCAGCAGAAAAATTTGAAGAATGGGTTACAGCTGATGTTCTTCCATCTATCCGTAAAACCGGAAAATACGAGATGGTTCATAAACAGGACTCTTACCAGATTAGTGATCCGATAAAGCGTGCCGAGAGATGGATTGAAGAGCAGAGAGAGAGAAACAGTTACTTGAACAGAAAGTACAGGAACAGAAACCTAAAGCTGATTATTTCGACAGTCTGATAGATAATAGGCTTCTTACAACTTTTCGAGATGCAGCAAAGGAATTCCACATCCCACCTAAAGCGTTTACTAAGTGGCTTACGGAAAATGGTTATATTTACCGTGATCGGCATAATATTATCAAGCCTTATGAATCGTATAGGAAAGCTGGACTTTTCCAGATGAAAGATTTTTCAACACCGTTTGGCTATTCAAACGTCCAGACATACATAACCGTAAAAGGAAAAGAGACATTTAGACTGTTACTGCAAGGGCAAGGATTGATTAGAAAGTAAAAAAGAGAACCATTAAGGCTCTCTTTTCAGATCATTGCTATTAAATTTTACTATGATATCTGGAAATGCTTCAACAGAAATTTGACAACCAAGAAAGTCAAGGATGGCTATAAGCTCATATGCAGAAAGCGTTTCTCTGGAAAACTTGTTAGCTAGTGCTTGTGGTGAAGTTCCTAGATGTTCAGCAACTTGAATATTTGTAATTTTTTTCATTTTCATTATTTGTTTAATTTTTTGAGATACCATATAAACACCTCCTACTTACATAATAAACGCAAATGTTATAAAAATCAATTAAAATTCACTTAAACGTGTAATTTACTATTGAAAACACACACATTATAGTGTATAATTGTTTTATAAAGAAACAGGAGCGTGTATATATGAAAGTAGGATATGTAAGAGTTTCAACAGTAGAGCAAAATGAAGCGAGACAAATTGAAGCAATGAAAACAGATGGTGTTGAAAAAATTTATATGGATAAAAAATCTGGGAAAGACTTTAATCGTCCAGAGTATCAGAAAATGATTGCTTCTCTTCATAAAGGTGACATTCTGATAATCCATTCGATTGATAGACTTGGAAGAAACTACGAAGAGATTATTGCTGAATGGCGAAAAATTACAAAAGAGATTGAAGCGGATATCATTGTACAGGATATGCCGTTGCTTAATACTACGCAAAACAAAGATTTGACAGGAACACTGATCGCAGACATAGTTTTGCAGCTTCTCTCATATGTAGCACAAAGAGAAAGAGAAAATATTCGGCAGCGTCAAAAAGAAGGTATTGCAATTGCAAAAGCCCAGGGCAAATATAAAGGTCGTGCCAAAAAAGAGATAGATAAGGAACTTTTTAACGAAACTAAACGTAGCTGGCAAAGAGGGGAAATAACAAAGGTACAATTTGCCGAGATTATGGGAGTTTCAAGAAACACGCTATATAAACTTTTAGAGGGGGATAAAGATGATTGATTTTACAAACAAATGCATTGTTACAGAAAACAATGTTGAATCAGAACAGTTGCTTAAAAAAGCAATAGCTCAAGGGTTCAACTTGCCAAAAGGACAAAAAGCAATGGAATCGCATAGATACTTTCATTTTATTGGAAGTCCATATAAACATGTTGTAGCTCCTTATGAAGTAAGTTCGAGCGACTTCAACAAGGCAGTTAGATATTCGGAGTTGTTTGGTGATGAGCAAGAAGAGCTAAGAAAAATTGCTGATTCAGCTGCAAGATGGTGCCGGGCATATGGATATGAACATTTGAATGTATATGCAAACGAAGAGCTTGAAAGTTATACTGGAAAGGCAATCGCAAAGACAACAGATAATATCATACAGCGTGCTCATGTTGAAATAAAGAAGCCACGTAAACTGACTGTTTCAGAGTTGGAAGCATACTTAGGATATCCAATTGAAATTGTAAGTTGAGGTAAATGCTCATGAAAACAAACCCACAATCCGAATCCATCCGCATCCGATTTTCCGAAAAACAGAAAAAAAGGCTCCTGGAAGAGAAGAACCGAACAGACAGGAGCGTATCGGATATTGTAAGACAAGCAGTTGATGAATATTTCGGGAGGAAAAGACGTGCTTAATTTTTTCTCAAAAAACAAAAAAGGCGTTTCAGTTCCAGAAGAATACGAAAAGAAATTCCCGAATGCAGATACCAAACGCATAAGAAAAGACAATATAGTTGTTCATTCGAGTGGAATATGTGCAGATGGGAAATTTTACAACACAGAAAATGCAGAAAAGATATTTTCCGATAATATTGACTGCGACCATTACGGATATACATGTTATTCAGAAAAGACTTATTTTTTAACAGCAAAGGGAAATTGGTTTTCAGCATTTACAGTTATCAATGGCTATAGAGAAGAGAACCAAGAAGAAAATACAATAACAACGTGGGTACATATTGTTTATGGTTCTTTGCAAATTGAAGACAAAGAAAATATAAAAATGTTATTGGGAAACAAAGACATTGACCTTTACAAGAAATATTTCGGGGAGGTGGAAGAAGGATGAGTGTCGTAAAAATCACAAACCCCAACCCCTATGAATGGCTTGGCACAAAATGTTTCATTGATGGAAATGAAGTTCCGAGAGTGAGATCAATAGATTTTCATGTAGCCGTAGACAAAATTCCGGTATTTGAATTTGAAATGATGGCTGTCCCAGACATTGAGATGGAGTGCTTGGCACAAATCGGTGTTACTTCTCAATCAATTACTGACGCAATTTTAGTTTTAAGGCACGAACTACTACAACACGGAGAAATTTACCATGGATTCAAAGCAAGCCTAAAATCAGCTTTAGAATCCTATAATTACTGTGGAATGCCATTTGAGCCAGAAGAAGAGATTGCAGAAAAGATTTTGAATTTCTTAATTGGGGAGGAAAAAGAAAATGAATGCACTTAATGTAATCGGAACAGCTGTAAATCTTGCATTTTTCGTTCTGGTTCTTGCTGGAACTTTAGCCATACTGGACGAAGAAGGAAAGACAAACGTAATACAGATTTTATTCTGCATTTGTTTAGAAATATGTTTTGCACTGAATATTTTCTTAATTTGCACGAGGTGACAAATGTATTTACCGATTCCAATTGGAATTATCCCGATCGAGTTAATCGAGAGGGTTAAATTCATAAAAGCACCGCTTCGGCTTAATCCATGTAGGCTCGGGAAAGCCTATGAAAGTGATAAGTCGAGGCATCCAGAGTAGCGAAAGCTCTTATTGATGAATACGCCAGGAATTATTAAATATTTGGAAAAGAAAATTCCCATCCTGGAAAAGAGTAATCGGTAAGAGCGGAAAATTTATATACTTGTTTAGCTTAATATCACGACTTCCCCGGTCTTAATGGTGCGCCGGGGTTGATGGGCTATCGCCAAACGGTTAAGGCATAGCACTTTGACTGCTATATTTGCTGGTTCGAATCCAGTTAGCCCAGTTTGCGGTTTTGCTAACGCCGCAAGTTCATTTTATAACACTCTTTTCTGGAATCTAAAAGCGTTTCAGAAAACCTTTGTTGCGGCTGGCGGTCAAGAACTGCAACAGTGCCAGAAATAAATCTATGGCGGGCTTATTTCTGGTATCTCAGGAAGCTTAGTTCAGCGGTAAGAGCAACGGCCTCATAAGCCGTAAGTCCTGGGTTCGAATCCTAGAGCTTCCATTTCTTCTAAATGCCATTCATCCGTAATATGGGTGGAAAAAACTTCCAGTTGAGCGTGTGGATTAGGTAAATTTAGGTGCGATACGGCGTAGCTTAAATGGATCTGATTTCCCGGCTGGTATATCTCTGAGTTAAAAATATTAACGCAGCGCACGTTAATAAAAGGAGTTTTCAAGAGATACCGTCCAAAGACGCATAAAAATATCCAGTGAATCTACAGCACTAAAACTTGTAGATAGTGGAAAGCATAACACGATAAACCTATTGCTAACCCGGTTCTTCCGGGTTCCGGCAGGATAGAGAAGCGGAATCTCGCATGGCTCATATCCATGAAAACGGCGGTTCGAATCCGTCTCCTGCTATTTCATCTACCAAGTGTAGATAGGAAATCTGACTTTAGCATAGCTATTGTTGGTTTTTAGACGAGGTAGCTCAATTGGACAGAGCGATGAGAATATTAGTCATGTTTGTGACTATAATAGCAATTTACTCCATTACAAGGCATAGGTTGGTGGTTCGAATCCATCCCTCGTCACTGCCCCCGGTTATCGGTTACGGAAAACCGACGGAACATGTCTGTGTTCTTTACTGCAAACAATTTTATAGGTTCAAATCCTGTCGGGGCAATTATGTGGTGCTTACAGCAATCATTTGGACATAACTGTTAATTATGAAAACCAAAAGCATCATGAAAATTTAGGGGACACTTACAGCAACTCACTTAAATAAAATCTAATTCGTATATTTTATATTTTTCGTGTCCTGAAAGGAGAAGAAACATGGATTTTGCAAATGCAATGAAAGAAGAAAGCAAGTTTACAAGAACCGAAAACGGAGCAGTTGCGCTGAATACTACAAGCGATGCAAGACTTGACCTGTTCGGAACTATTGGTGCATTGAGAGAAGCTGATGAAAATAGAATCACCACTTTATTCTCAGAAGCATTTGCACAGGATAAACTCTTTGCCACAAAGATTGCTTTTTATGCAAGAGATATTCGTTGTGGGCTTGGAGAGAGAAAAACTTTTCGAACCATTATCCGTTATATGGCTGAACACCATCCAGAAGCACTTAGACCAAACCTCGATTTAATTGGAGTGTTCGGAAGATATGATGACATCTATGAACTGATTGGAACACCATTGGAAGATGATATGTGGAAAACCATGAAAAATCAGTTCGAGGAAGATTTGAAGAATCTTAATGAAGGGAAAGCAATTTCTTTGCTTGCTAAATGGATTAAGACTGCTGATGCAAGTAGCAGAGAAACTAGGAAGTTAGGAATCTTGACTGCACAGAAGTTGGGTTATCCAGTCTACAACTTTAAGAGAATTGTTCGTAGCATGAGAAAACAGATCGGTGTTGTTGAAAGCCTTATGTCTGCTGGTAAATGGAATGAGATTAAATATTCAGAAGTTCCGAGCCGTGCAATGATGATTTATCGCAAGACCTTTGCAAAACATGATCCAGATGGATTTAATGATTTTATTAATAAGGCTGATAAAGGAGAAGTTAAAATCAACGCTTCAACTTTGTATCCTTATGACATCGTGGAAAAAATCCTTTACGGACGAGAGAACAATAAAGTTCTTGAAGCACAATGGAAAGCACTTCCAGATTATATTGAACAGGGAACAAACGCTTTGATTATGGCTGATGTATCCGGTTCAATGTATGGAAGACCAATGGCAACATCAATCGGATTGGCAATATACTTTGCCGAAAGAAATGTTGGGGCATACCACAATTTGTTTATGACATTTTCGAGCAATCCAGAAACAGTTGTTTTAAAGGGTGAAGCCCTTTCACAGAAAATCAATAATGCTAAAAGGGCTGACTGGGGCAATAGTACAGACCTTAAAGCTGCATTTGAAAAGGTGCTTGATATAGCAGAAAAAAATAATATTTCACAGGAAGAAATGCCAAAAGCTATTGTCGTAATTTCTGATATGGAAATTGATTATTGCGGAAATCGCAATTGGTCGTTTTATGATAAGATGGCAAACAAGTTCCATAAAGCCGGATACGTTATTCCAAACATTATTTTCTGGAATGTTAAAAGAAGACATGACGTATTTCATGCGGATTCAAAAAGAAAAGGCGTTCAACTTGCAAGTGGTCAATCTGTAACAGTTTTCAAACAAATCTTACAGAATCTTGGATACAATCCAATTGAAGCTATGGAGAACACGATCAATTCGGAAAGATACAATTGTATTACTGTCGAATGAAACAAAAGTGAAAACCATCTCAGTTCCTTTGAAAAGAACTGTCCGTGACAGGCGGCAATATGAAACATAGCTCAGTGGTAGAGCAATGATACTCAATATCATGTGACACAGGTTCGATTCCTGTTGTTTCTATCTGGCAAATTGCCATTGCCAGAAGTTGCATTTTCCCCCTAAAGTTCCAGTGTTTCTCGTTGGGAGATTTATGCCGTTCAAGTCGGCGCACTGGATTTTTCTAAATCGAGGTAATTTATGGAAGAAAAATGTTGCAAGAATTGTAGAAAACATGATGACTTCACATGTGTTTGTTTTAATGGTGATAGCGAATATTGCGCAGACTTTACTGAACCAGAATGCTGTTGTGAATATTGGGAGGGTGTTGGAAATGAACAAAATATCAGTATTGTACATTGCAGTCAATTATAAAGACGCAGATTATTTTCTAACAGAATTATTCGATAAAATACATAACATAACATCAATAATACAGTTCAATAAGAAAACACTTATTTTAGAAACGGAAACATGCATTGTAGGGACTTTCATTATTAATTCACCTCATAGAACAAAAACACTTCGTAGTGCTGCCAGTTATTTTTTGCAAAGCGACAAACCGTTTGAAATGCGAATAAGTAGAATTGATGAATTGTATAATTCTTTGCACTATGGAGACTTATGGCTTGGAATTAATGCGAAAGAAATTACAAAAGAACAGTTTATTAAAATATTACTGTACGGAGATATAAAATGAAAGTTTTTGGTAAAGAAATCAACGATGAATGTTCTAAATGCGGAAACATCCTCGAATGTGAGTTGTTCAGTCAGGGACATGGAATAAAACAGGAACGTGAAAACATAGCTAAAATGATTGCCTGTCAGATGAAGCACAGGGAGAGGAGGGAATTTGAATGCTAAATTTACTTGATAAACGCAATTGCCCTGTTTGCGGTGGAATATTGAAATGTGAAAATGCCGATTTCACAAACCATTTTATAGAAAAAGGACTCTTTTTAAATGTGACATGGCAATGCACCAATTGCGGCGCTGAATATACTGCAAAACTTGAATTAACCCCAAACGGATATGAGGTGCAAGACCGTGAAGCACATATTGATGTAGAGGATAATTTTTCGGCTGAAAAATTTATGCTTGGAAGAAACAATTTTCGAAGACAGAGGTGGTAAATATGAAATTTGAGGATATGGCAAACTGGACAGTAGATCAGCTTAAAGAAGAGGTTGTTCGGTTGTCTGAAGAATGCGAGAAGAAACAGCATGAAATTCTTGATTTAAAAGAGAAGTTAGATATAGCAACAAAAAAGATGTGGTGCGATGAGCTAATTAGCAGAATGCCTATTGAAGAAAAATCCAAACCCACTACTAAATGGTATGATGAACGGCACCAGTCCGACTGCATCACAATCAATCAGCTTTATACAACAATAGATGTTATAGTTGACCGATACGCTAATTTAAGGAAAAACAAAGGAATGTGCTGATATGGGCGAAAAAGACGAGTTAAAGCATTTCTTTACATGTAATGGAAAAGTTATTGAAACAATACCAGAGATTTCAATTTCGGATGGCGTTGTTATCGAAGGCGGTATTCTTCACAGAAATGAGGACGGTACACTTTGTAGCATAGGCAAGCCGTTAAGTATTGAACTTGAATGTAAATTAAGTAATGAACTATTTTGGACACTAGTTGCCCCAAATCGAATAAACCAGAATAATTTCCGAAAAAAGCATGGCATTCCGAAACGGAGGAAAATTAATGGATCAAGAAAAAACAAAAGGTTGTCCAGAATGGAAGACACAAGTACAACAGGCACCTGCCAAAGAAATTGTTGACTTTGCAAAAGCACATCCATGCGATTATATGAGAAAATGCTTAGAGCAATATCCGTATTGGGGAAACCAAGACAATGGTTTTAATAGGAAGAAATTTAAGGAGATTTTTAATGAGCATTAAGTCAGCATTAGAATCCGAAGGGATAGATTTTTCTGAATACATGAACCCACCCGAGCCGTGGAATGGACAGGCATTGATACGGAATATTAACGGAACGAAATACGCCTGTTGCCCTTTTTGTCAGAAGAAAGCACTTTTGATTAGTTCAGAGACGAAGATTCAGCACTTGAAACTGAAATGTAAGGGTAGTAATTGCAAGAAAGAGTTTGAGGTGAATGTATGAACGCAAAACGGATTAAATGTATTCTAACAGGTGGATGCAAGTTCAAAAGTTCGGATACAGAATCGAAATGCAATGATAAAGAAAAGACTTGCACCATTACAGAAACTTGCTACAAATGTGGGAAGAAGTACACTGCCGTATTTACCTACAAACAATTAGGGATTCCAGTGAGGTGAATGTATGAATTGGTTTAAAGAAAAATGTTCCCACCTATATGAGAAAATTGGGAAATGCTATGACAGAATAGATTACGGAAATGGTACTCATATAAATGCTTATATTGTAAAAAAATGCAAAATATGCGGAAATATTACAGCCAAGACTGTATATTCAAATGAATTTACAAAGTATACATCTCCTGTAAGAGTTGATGATTGTGTAAAAAAACTGATAGCTAAAGGATATGTTGACAAGGTTGATTTCTTTTTGGAACACGAAAATGATAATATACCGTGGAAATAAATGGAGGTCTATTGAGTGAAGAAGGCAAGAAAAATATGTTGGATAATTGCGAATTTCATAATATCCAAATGGGTAGCAGATTATTTGATAGCCACAATTCAAATGATGATTGAAAATCATTGGGGATTTTCTGCAGTACCATTACTGTTTATGGCAATATTCGCAGAGTGGAAAGTAATTGAAAATATTTTTACGGAATTAAAAAGATGATTTTATCAAGAAAGGATATGTATGACAAAACAAGAAGCCGTTGTAGTTGAAACATACACAGGAATTTGTATGCTTGTAGGAGATGATCACCGACTTGCATATGAATATGCAGAAAAACTTTTAGGTCATCCGATATATACACATGAATTTCCGAAGTATGCCAACGAGTTGAAAGAACTTAGTAAGCCAGATTTTATTGAAATTTGCAGAAAGTTAAGTGATTAAATGGTATGGTGCAAATTAAGGAACATTCCGTGTATACATCCAGAACCAGATGGATTAGAAAATTGTAGATATTGTGAAAAATATAGTTTTGAAAAATATTTAGAATACAAAAAATAAAAAGAAAAGTCAAGAGAGCCACATGAGAGCCAGACTAAATCCTAAAAAGAAAGGAGGTCTGGCTCTATTTTTATGGGAAAAATTACAGAAGGCTCGATTGAATGGTATCGGGCAGTACTGAATCAGATTATCAGTAGTGATATGACAATCTATCAGAACCAAAAAGATTGCCTTGATTTGCTCTTGAACATGAATATTGACCTTCCTTTCGACAAGAACCAAGAAGCGCGGAAAATGGCTATGAAAGTAAGTCAATACTCACATAACATAGCAGAGAAGTGTGCTGCATTAACTGGCAGTGGTGACTTTGACGATATCTACTGGCAGTATTTATTATTGGAAGCACCACATTTGCTTGATTCATATGCCATGTATATAGAAAAAGATAGAAAACCAGAAGAACGGTTCTATTTACCAAGACGCAGAACATTGAAAAAAGTAGTAGATAAATTACAAGCACTTGAAGAAGATGAACTTGACGAATTGTTTCTGCATCAGCCAGCCAGAACTGGTAAATCACAAATTATTACTGTCGGAACCGCATGGCATTGTGCAAGAAATTCAGAAATAAGCAACCTCTATGTTACATATAAAGAAGGACTTGGTGGCGCATTCCTAGATGGAGTTATGGAAATATGGACTGACCCCACATATTGTCATGAAGATGTATTTCATTCAAAAATAGCCAGAACGGATGCAAAGAACCACAAAGTAGACCTTGAAAGAAAGAAAAAATATGCGACATTATCTGGAAAAGGTTTGGAATCTGGTTTGAACGGTGAGTATGACGCATATGGTTGGCTGATTCTCGATGATATCCTGGAAGGTATTCAAGATGTATTAAATCCAGATATTCTAAGAAGAAAGCAAATTGTGTTTGACAACAATGTAATGTCACGAAAGAAAGAACAATGTAAATTGATTCTAAATGGTACTATCTGGTCATTGCATGATTTGTATATGGACAGACTATCATTTCTTCAAAATAATCCAGAGGCAAAACACATTAGATATGATGTTCTTAAAATTCCAGCTCTTGATCCAGAAACTGATGAGAGCAATTTTGACTACGATTACGGAGTTGGATTTAGTACAAAATATTATCGTACTATTCGTTCTAAATTTGAAGAAAACGATGATATGGCAGGATGGTTAGCCCAGTATCAGCAGGAACCTATTGAAAGAGATGGCGCTTTATTTAATGCGCAACATATGAATTTTTATAATGGACAACTGCCAGATGAAGAACCTTTGAAAGTGGTTTCGGCTTGCGACGTGGCTCTTGGCGGCAGTGATTACCTTGCAATGCCAGTAGCATATGTATATGAAGACGGTTCCGTATATATACACGAAGTAGTATTTGATAACTCTGAAAAGAAATTTACTATGCCAAAAGTTGTATCAGCAATTGTCAATAATAAAGTTACGAATGCTTTTTTTGAAGCCAATGCAGGCGGCGAAGGGTATAAAGATGAAGTAGAAGGAAAGTTAAAGGAGCAAGGATATCAAACTAATCTTACTTCTAAATATGCGCAACAAATGATTTTGAATAATGGTGGACACGCACCTAAATCGGCAGTGAGAAAAGAACAGAGAATTTGGGATAATGCTGAAAACATTAGAAAATTTTATTTTCTTGATACTGGATATCAAAATGCAGAGTATAGAAAATTTATGAATAATGTCTATTCATTCACAATGACAGGAAAAAATAAGCACGATGACGCACCAGATTCACTCGCTAGCTTAGCAGTATTCTTAAAAAATGGAAGCGGAGTTGGAACAGTAACAGCAACACAGAATCCACTTTGGGGGAGGAGATAGAATATGATGACTGCAACTCAATATTTACGCCAGATTGAAAATTATGATAACAGAATCAAAAACAAGCTTATCGAAGAAGAACAGCTCAGTTCTCTTTCCACAAGTGTATCTGCAATTCCTGTTGGAGAAAAGGTACAAACTTCTGTAAAACGTGATCCGATGGGAGACATGATTGCGAAGATATTTGATCTGCGAGAAGAGATTTCAGAAATGATATCTGAATTTTTACAAAAAAGACAAGAAATAGTCCGAACTATAGAACAGGTTGAAGACCCATTACTATATGACATATTATTTAAGCACTATGTTGAGTACAAATCATTGGTTCGTATCGCAGACGAGATGGGGTATTCAGAGATTCACATTAAAAAAAAGCATTTAAAAGCCATAGCAGAAATAAAAAAGATAAAAGGTTTTGAAAGATGATACCATAGTATACTGAATGATACCGTCAATATGTGTAAAATATAAAGTAGAGCATTGGATTAAAATATCCAGTGCTTTTTATTTTACAGAAAGGATGGTTCGGATCTTGAAAAATACAATGAATTTTGTAGATTTATGCCGAGGTGAGTTCGGGCGAAAAGTAGCCTACACAGGTGTTGACCGAATCACTCCACAAAATGTAGTAAAAGTAGTATCAGACACTATTGGCATACATAATAGAAATCGAACATTAATTGATTATCTGTATCGGTACATGAAAGGCGATCAGCCGATATTATACCGAAATAAAATAGTCCGTCCAGAAGTTAATAACAGAGTGGTTGAAAATCACGCATTTGAAACCGTGAAGTTTAAAGCTGGACAGATTTGCGGGGAACCAATCCAATATGTATGCAAAAAGAAAAATGCAGACGAAAAAATAAATGAGCAAGTTGACCTTCTGAATGACTATTTGGATGAAGCCAATGCAGATGCAAGAAATATCCAAAGGGCAATATACCAGAGTGCAACAGGAACTTCCTATAAGGCTATTCTGAAAGAAGAGGACTGGACAAAAAACGGAGATTTACCACCGTTTAGAATCTTCATTCCGTATCCAGGCGATTGTTACATTGTATATTCGCAGAGAAACGGAAAACCAATGCTGTCTGTGCAGATTTTAAAGGATGAAGATGAGCAGCAATACTACTTATGCTATTCAAAGAACCAGTTTTTTGAAATCAAGAATGGAAAAGTAACTAACTACGGAATCAATGGTTTTGGTGGAATTCCTATTGTTGAATATCCGAATAACCATGACAGGCTTTCGGACGTTGAAATTGCAATCACATTATTTGATGCAATTAACAAATACCAGTCTGATAGATTAAATGGCGTTGAACAGTTTGTGCAAGCCTTTATGAAGTTCAAGAACTGCGAGGTAGATGAAAACGAGTTTTTGAAAATGGTAAAACTTGGTGCCATCTCTGTAAAAGATACTGGAAATGGCTGTCAGTCGGATGTTGAACTGATGACCGCTGAATTGAATCAATCAGAGAGCCAGGTTGCAAAGGATGATATCTACAATAACATGCTGATTGTGGAAGCAATGCCAAACCGCCAAAGCAATAGCGGAGGTGATACAGGAAATGCTGTATACCTTCGTAATGGATGGGACTTCGCAGAAAGAGATGCAAAATTGGTAGAAGCATTCACCAAGGAAGCTGAAAAGGAATCTGCTAGAATTATTCTGAATATTATCCGTGGTACATCAAATGATGTTAATATCTCAACCCGAGATTTTGATGTAAAGATAACCAGAAACCCAACAGACAATATGCTTGTAAAAGCACAGGCACTTGATTATCTGTTTAAAAATAAAATTCATCCGCTTATTGCACTGATTACTTGCGGTTTATTTAGTGATCCGCAGAAAGTCTACGAAATGAGTTTACCGTATCTGGGAACTATTTACCCGGAACTGGCAGACCCGGAAGCGGAAATGCAGAAAGCACAGCAATTACTTGACGGAAAGTTTCAAAATCCGTCCAAAACAGAACCAATGGCAAATTCTCCATCTAACGAAGAATGAACCAAATTTCGATTATTTAAGGAGTTTTAGAGAAATCTAAGGCTTCTTTTTTAATACCCAAAATCAAATAAATTGCAACAGCCCGTGAGCGTAAATCGGGTACAGACCATGTGCGGAGCGAACCGTGTTGAAAAAGCGTATTGGACTGGAAGAAAGGAGATTTCAATGACAAGAGAACAGGCAAAACAGGCACTTATCGGTATGGGAGTTGCAGAACCTTCCGAGGAACAGGTTTCTAAGCTTCTTGATTCTATTTCTGCTGAAACTAAGAAAGAGAAAGACAAAAATGTTTCTCTGAAGGAAAAAGCTGAAAAAGCAGATTCCCTGGAAAAAGAGTTGGAAGAGTTGAAAAAGCAGAACATGACCGAAGCAGAACGGCTAGAAGCTGAACGCAAGAAAGAAAAGGAAGCAGTGGATAAGGAGTTAGCTGATTTGAAAGCTGCGCTTGCAGAATCCAACAAAAAAGCCCTTACCAGTGAAATTACTTCTATGTTCGCAAATGCAGGACTTTCAACCGAAACATACGCGAGTGCTATTAAAGCATACGCATCTGCACCGTATGAGAAACCAGAAGATGCAATGAAAGAAGTCGAAACTTTTGTTAAGGGAGTTTCCGAAGCAAATAAAACAGCACTTGATACCGCAAAAGCAGCTTGGGAGAAAGAAGCATTGGAAAACACTCCGAATCCGGGCGGCGGTAGCGGTGGGAAAGCTACAGTAAAAAGTGATGCTGCTGAATTTGCAAAAGCTTACTCAGCAAAAAAGAACCAGGAAACTAAATCAGTGGACGGTAACGCCCCTGTAAATATTTAAGTAAAGGAGATATAAAAATGGCTTTTATGAAAACAGAGCAGTATGAGTCCACTCCAAATATTCTTGAATCCGAGGTCGGACTTGTACTCAAAACCTACACAGCAGACCAGACAAATGCTGAAACAGTTGGAACTAAGAAAATTATCAAAGCAGGTTCCGTATATCCAACAAATGCGACAGGCGCAATCGGCATTGTATTTGAAGATGTTGATATGACAGATGATACAAAGAGGCCAATTTCCGTGATCGTCGCAGGCCGTGTTCTCGAAAAAAGACTTCCAGTAACAGTTGAAACTACTGCAAAAACAGAGCTTGAAAAAGCCGGAATTGTTTTTGTAGTCACAGAAGACCCAGTATTTTAAGGAGGTATGACAAATGCCATTTAATATTTTGGAATCAATTACCCAAGAAGAAAGACTTAATTTCTCTCAGAATTTCAGCGTTAAAAGACCAGGTATTCTTGACACCATTTTCCCAGATACAAAAACCCAGTATCTGAAGGCAGAGTATTACAGACTTATGGCTGGACAGAATCTCCCGGAAGTTGCATTCGTCCACGCTCTTGATAGCGAAGCAGAAATCGGCACAAGACCTGGATTTGAAAAAGTCCTGACTGAAAAACTCTTCATTAAGAGAAAAATCAATCAGTCCGAAAACTTACGGCAGGCAATTGAAAACGGTGTGCCGGATAATGAAGCGCTGAAAAACTTTGTATTTGATGATGCAGCCAGACTGTTCGAGGGCGTTGTTACAAGAGCAAATGTTATGAAAGGACAGTTCCTTTCCACTGGCGCTGTAACAATCAAAGAGAACCATGTTGACATGGGAATTGACTATGGCGTTCCAGCAAGTGCAAAAGTAACGCTTACTGATTGGTCTAAGCCAGATGCAGATATCATGGGCGATATCCAGAAAATGGTAGCTGTAGCAGAAGGCAATGGCTATGTAGTAAACAAAGCTGTTACTTCTCTTAAAATGATTAACTACATGCGGAACAACACTGCAATGCAGACAGCTGTTCTGGGTGCTGCAAATAAAAGGCTTCTCACAAAGCAGGAGCTTGCCAATCTGCTTATGCAGGAATATGAAATCACAATTGATCGTTGTGATGAGAACTTTAATTTCAGAAAAGCAGATGGAACCCTGAAAACAGCCAGATACCTTAAAGAGGATGTATTTACTCTGTATGAAGCAGATGCTAACGGTTCTTTCGGTGTTGGTCTCTGGGGTGTGACACCTGAGGAACTTGAATACAGACAGTTCATTCAGGAAGAGAATCGTTCCTTTGTTACTCTTTCCATGTGGGCTACACCAGACCCAGTTGCAGTATGGACAAAAGCATCCGGTATGTTCGTCCCTGTTGCACCAAAAGCAAACGGTGGTATCGTGATCGGTACCAAAGCGGGGGAATAACCGGGCATAGTCTCAATGAAAACAGCCAGTCACCATCTGTAGTAAGTGCTTATGATGAATCAAAACATAAGTACACAGAAAGCGAGTTGTCTAATATGACTGTATCTCAGTTAAGACAACTTGCAAGTGATAACGGCTATGCCCTAGCAGCAACTAATAAGGCTGGAATAATATCAGAGATTTTATCTCAGCAAGGATAGGTGACTTAAATGGACGAACAGCTTATAGAGGATTTGACAAATTATCTTGAAGATGATGAAGAAACTGCGAGGATGATTCCTCTTTCAGTAAAGAGGGCTATTCGTTCATTTAAGAAGAAAAGGAATTATCCTTCATCTTACAGTGATGAGAAAATAAATTCCGATATGGAAAAATGCTATGACTGCATATTTGATTTGGCTCTTTTCTTTCTAGTAAAGCAGGGAGCTGAGTTTCAAGGATCACATTCCGAATCCTCCGTGAATAGAAGTTGGGATTCCGAAACTGAAATTTATGTAAATCATGGTGTTTTTCCATTTATCGGATTCTAAGATGGTGTGTGCGTGA
>ERZ859894.34-NODE-34-length-99997-cov-2.932561_pt1 | contig 99997 bp, 103 predicted proteins | sample MGYA00510117_ERZ859894 | MGnify/ENA primary metagenome ERZ859894 (study PRJEB30046, sample SAMN00715164) | human gut metagenome | study: EMG produced TPA metagenomics assembly of the A metagenome-wide association study of gut microbiota in type 2... | reverse complement strand
ATATGGATTAGTTTGTTGGTGGCAACTAGTAAACAAAGAAAATTTACAAATCATTAAATGTTCAGAAGATGAATAGTTACTGGTTACTTTATTTTATTGAACAAGCAGACAACTTTATTGCTTTGTTAAGTATAATACTAATTATTGTGTCTATACTTTTTATTGTGTTCTTAATAGTTGCTTCTATAGCAAGAGATGAAAAAGAAAAAGAACTTGCTAAAAAGCATCTTAAAAAGATAACACCAATATTGGCAGTACTAATATTGTCTGTAACATTGCTTCCTTCTACAAAGTCTTGTTATAGAATAATAGGATTAGGAACTGTTATAGAATATAGCAAAACAAATGAAAAAGTAAAAGAGTTGCCTGAAAACTTCATTAAAGCAGTAAATAATTATTTAGAAAAAAGTCAAAGTGAATGAGCTTCTATTATATGTAAATGTTGTGCTTGCTATAATTTGGTGGCAATTAGTAAATAAAGAAAATTTACAAATTATTAAAAAATCAGAAGATGAATAGTTATTGGTCAATTTATTTAATAGAAAGTGCAGATACTATTAAATTTATTTTCATTCTATTGTTGATTATATCTTCAATAGCCAGTGTTACAATATTAGGAATGTTGTGGAGTTATACAAACCTAGAAGATGAGGGTTTTGAAAAGAAATCTGCTAAAAAGTGGCTTAGAAATGCATTTATTTCTAACATATGCTTTCTTATATTAGTTCTTATTACTCCAAGTACTAATACTTTATATAAGATATTTGGAATAGGAACTGTATTAGAATATGCTAAAGAAAATAAAGATTTAAAAGACATTCCAGATAAAACAATAAAAATAATAAATAATTATTTAGACAAAATTATTGAAGAAAATGCTAATAAAGATAGAAAGTAAGCCAGTTAAAATTGGTAGAATTAAAACTGAAGTGTTAAACACTCAACTTATTTATTATATAGAAGATATAGTAGATACTGGGACAAACTATAGGTTAGCCATAATATATGGAACTCCTAATAGTAAAATATTTATTTCTGATTACAATGAAGATCATTTAAAGAAGATTAGAGATACTCTATGTGATGCTAAAATAGAAAGAACTGTAAAAGAAGCTAGTTCTTTAGTAGAACATATAGATAAAGCAGAAGCAAGAGCATTACAATTATCTCTAGCTTTACCAGAAAAATAATAATTTATTTAACATTAAAAGTGCATATTTATGGAGAGAAAAACTTAAAATCAAACAATCTTAAAATGTGAAGAAGATATGAAGGGTTATGGAAAAGACATTTTTAATGTAAGAGTAGTAGTAAGATTAGGTAAAGAAAATGCAAAAAGAATTGCTGAGTTATTACAAGTAAAAACATTAGAAGACAAAGTATGGGGTCTAACTGAATTAATTAATCTAAAACTTCCTCCCAAAACAACTATTTTTCTAGTAAGTGAAATTATTAGAAGAAAATATGAAAGGAGAATTGCTATTGCTAATAAGATCTTGAAAGAATTAGAGAAGGAGGATTAATATGGAATTGAGACTGGAGAGGTTGGTAGAAGCAGGAGTAACAGTCAATCAATTTATGTTATTAGCTACAGTAGAATCTAACTTAATTCCTGAATGTGTAGAAAGGAGTTTTGATGATCTATTAAAGCTACAAGAGAACTTATTCATAAAGATACTTGATAGTAAAATAGTATTAAGAACTAAAGGACAGAAATTAGTCTCTACTAGAAATAGTCCTATTAAATCAGATGAGATTATTTCTCTTGCTAAAGAAATGATTGAAATGTTTCCTAAAGGAGCAAAACCTGGAACTATTTATAGATGGAGAGGAACATTGGCTAATGTAGTAGTCAAGTTAAAAAGATTTATGTCTAAATATCCTCAATATACAAAAGAGGAGATATTAAATGCTACTAAACATTATGTAGATTCTTTTAGATATGGAGATATGCAGTATATGCAGTTACTAGTGTATTTTATTGAAAAAAATGAAATATCTAGATTAGCTGAAGAGATTGAAACAATTAAAGAAGGTAATGTTATTGAACATAGAGTTAGAGAAACTAGTATATGACAGATAATATTTTTAAAAGAGCTGTAGAAGATGGATTAAAAGGTTTAAATCAAGGTCTAAACATAGGTTTACCTAGATTAAATGCTTATATTCATGGAGTTCAAAAGAAATATTATTATGTAATAGGTGGTGGACCTAAATCAGGTAAAACAGCATTTTTAGATAATTGTTTTATCTTACAACCATATATTAATGATATTTTACCAAAGAATGAGCCTGTTGAATATCACTATTTTTCAATGGAAATTGATTTGGTAGAGAAAATTGCTAAATGGGTAGCATACTTCATGGATATTAAATATGGAATTTATTGTGATTCTAACTATATCTTAGGAAGATGTAAAGATAAATTAACACCAGAACATCTAAGACTAGTAAATGAAATCTATGATACAGATATTGTGAGATTATTTGGAGATTTAGATGAAAATGGTATACCTAAGAAAGATTCTCCTAAATTAATTACATTTTACCAAGATAAAGAAACTCCAAGCAGTATATTTAATATGATGTTTGAAGTGGCTGAAAGAAATGGTAAGGTGTTAAGAGAAAATATAGTAGAAAGAGATGAATTCAATAATAAAATCACTAAACAAAGGATTGTTGGATATATTCCTAATGACCCTAAGAAAAAGATTATATGTATTGTTGATCATGTAGCATTATGTAAAAGAAATCCTGGATTATCAGAAAAAGAGAATATAGATAAATTATCTGAAGGTTTTGTTTTTCTTAGAAATCTATTTGGAATGACTATAATAGTCTTATCACAGTTTAATAGAGAGCTTGAAAATATTGATAGATTAAAAGTATCCAAAGATAATTTAGCTCCTACAAGAGCTGATTTTAAAGGTACTGGTAATTTATCAGAGGATGCTAATCTTGTAATTGGTTTACTAAATCCTAATGTCTATCCAAATTTAGATTCTCATCTTGGATATTCTTTAAAAGATTGGGGAAATAGTTATAGAAGTGTACATATAGTTGCTTCTAGAAATATTGAAGGAGATAGTAATATTTCTGTTCTATTAGAAGGAAAAACTGGTAGAATAAAAGAATTGCCTAAAAAAGATGATTATATAGGCTTAGAAAAAATGAGAAATTATAAATTAGAAAAAGGATTATGATAGAATTACCAAAAAAGATTATTACTAAAGCAGTTATTGAACCAAGAAGGCTTTTATTTTATAGTTTACCAAAAGCTGGAAAAACAACAATTTTTTCTCAGTTGCCTAATAGTCTTATTATTGATACTGAAGATGGAAGTGATTTTGTTGATGCTGTTAAAATTAAAGTAGATACACATTTACCTTTAGAAAAACAATATGAACAATTCATGGAAATTCTTAGAGCTATATGGAAAGAAGGATATGATAAAGAAAAAGGTATATATACTCCTCCATATGAAACATTAATTATAGACACAACTACTAGATTAGATGAATGGTCTGAGATTATTGGAACTTTAGAATATATGGATAAACCTCAAGGTAAATCATATAATAGAGATGAGAAAGATAAGAAAACTAAATTATCTCCATCAGATCCTAGATTTGAGAAAGTAACAGCTTTACCTCAAGGATATGGATATATGCATTCTAGAGATGTAATGATGAGATTATATGATAATATCTGTAGGCTAAGTCCTAAAACTATATTTTGTTGTCATGTTAAGGATAAATATGTTGCCCAAAATTTATCAGAAGAAGTATATACTAGAGAAATTGCTTTAACAGGTAAAGTGAAAGATATATATGCATCTAAAGTTGATGCTATAGCTTATGCTTTTAGAGATGGTAATAAACTAAATCTATCTTTTTCTGGTGCTGAAGGCAGTAGATGTCCTTATCTTAGTGGTCAAACAATAACTATTTCTGAGTCAGATGAAAATGGAGAGGTAAGAACTTATTGGGATAGAGTATATCCTAGTTTGAAGAAATAGATTATGAAAGCAAGAGGAACTTCTAATTTAAATTTTAATGTAAATAATAGCTTGTACTTAGTAAGCAGTAATGGAAATGGAATTGTATATGTTGCTAATGTAGAAAGAAAATCACCTTTAACTGTAAGAGTACTTTATCTTTATAAAATATATGATATAGAAAAATGTGAAAAATATTCTATTAAAGATTGGAAATTTAACTATGTTACTATTAAAGGTGACTTGTATAAATATTCTAGAAAATTTTGTTCTACTGAACAAGACAAATACTATAACTTACCTGAAGAAGAATTAGTTGTATATAGAAATTATCTTCAAAGTTTTAAAGCTTGTATTAAATTATTAATTGATAAAAATAAATAATTATGTTGATTGGAGAAAGAAAAGAAAGCAAAGGATTTTTTCCTTTAGTAGGGGTAGCAACTGTGGAAGTAATAGCAATCAACCCAGATCAGAAAACATTACAAAAAATTATTGGCAAAGAAGTAGAACCTCCTATTTATGTTAGGACTCAGCAATTTCCTGATGGAGAAAAAGATACTGTAGATATTGTATTCTGGTTAAAAGTAAAAGATGCAGTAGCTAGAGAAAGAGTTATTAGACTCCAACAAACTATTGTAAAATCTTCTTGGACAAGTAAAACTTCAGGAAAAGTACAAGTATTAAATATCTTTGGACATTCTACATGGATTACACCTGCAGAATTAAAGACTAAAGATACTTCTGCATATCCTTGGTTTAGACCAGAAGGATTAAGATTAGCTTATAGAGGAGAAGTAAGTGTTGTAGAAACTATTGCTAATTGGTTTAATCTACCACAACCTGGAAAAGTAGAAAAAGATCTTACTCAAGCTTATTGTCAAATAGAAGATGTACCAGCTCTATTTAAAGGAAACTTTAAAGAACTACATCAACTAGTAAAATTAGCTGAAGGTAAAGAACAAACTTTTAAAGTGTTATGTGGAGTTAGAGAAGGTAAAGATGGTAGAATGTTTCAAACTGTTTATAACAGATCTACTTTAAGAAATTGGATTACAGACTATAGTAAATTAGCTTCAGATATTTCAGATATATCTAATGCTTTCTATGGAGAGAATCCTTTTGAATTAAAAGAATATAAAATTGACACAACAGAACCAGCTAAACCACAAGAAGTAGAAGAAAAGAAAGAAGAAGATCCTTATAATGATGACCTTCCATTTTAATTAAGATATGTTAATTGGTAAACCTCTAACAACAGGAAATAAAGATGAATTAAAGTTATTATTTTACTTCTTAGGAGAATTACCAGTAAACCAATTAATCAACAGTCCTCTAAGGGAAGATAATCATCCTTCATTTTATATCTATTATAATCCTGATGGTAAGATCTATTATAAAGATTTTGCTAGTGGAGAATATGGAGATATAGTTTCATTGATTCAATCTTTTTTACAATTGCCTACATTAGCAGATGCTTCAGAATTAATTTCTAAAACAGATGTAAAATGTAAATCTAACATAGCTTGTCATAGACTTAATTATACACCAAAAGAGAAAGAATATGAAATTAAAATAAGAATAAGAGATCTTAACTTAGAGGATATTGAATATTGGGAAACTTATGGAGTAGATCATAAAAGATTAACAGAGTTTGGGGTTTATCCAATTTCACATTATTATTTAATTGATGGAGAATATAATCAATTATTTAGCACAAAAGACTATTGTTATGCATATACAGAATATTATTCAAAATTTTATTATAAAATATACAGACCTTATAGTAAAAGTGCTAAATGGACTTCTAATATTCCTTTCAGTATTTGGGATTTGTATAATCATCTTCCTATTTCTGGAGATACTGTAATTCTTACTAAGAGCAGAAAAGATTCCATGTGTATTATGTCTAATAGTAGTTATCCTTCTGTTAACATGCAAAGTGAAACTGGAAATCCTTCTAAAGAAAAAATCAATGATCTAAAGAAAAGGTTTAAAAATGTTTTTATATGGTATGATAATGACTTTAACAAATCTCACAATTGGGGAAGAATGTATGCATCTGAAATTGCTAAGACTCATAACTTAATTCAAGTAGAAATACCTGATGGTTTTGAATCTAAAGATATCTCAGATTTTCATAGAGACTTTGGAAAAACTGTTACTAAAGAATTAATTAAAGAACTTATAGAAAATGGAAAAAAAGTATAAAGTAGCTGTATATGGCTCTTTAAGAAAAGGTCTGTATAATCATTATTTAATGTCTCATTCAGACTTTATTAAAACTGTTAGTGTAGAAGTTCCTTTTAAAATGATTTCTATGTCAGATAGATTTCCTGCACTAATACCTACAAAAGAAAATAATCTAGTAGTATTTGAACTGTATAAAATAGATGACAAAACAGCAAGGAATTTAGATATCTTAGAAGGATATCCTGATTTCTATTCTAAGAAATATATTAAAATTGAAGATGAAGACTATCTAGTTTATTATTTATCTCCTTTAAAAATTACAAATGAAGAGGAAGTTGTAAAAAGTGGAGATTGGACAGAATTTAAACATAAAAAATTATCAACAAATAAAGAATCATGAGTTTATTTACATCTCTTATTGGAGTTTCTAACAAAGGAACTAATTATTATTATACAGCAAGTCCTTGTTGGGGAGCATTTAATTCTTCTCTTAATGCTAAATTACAGACAGAGGGAGAGAAATATCAATTTGTTAAAGTAGGAATTTTTACAGATGGATCTAAATTGTGTCTTACTAATAACACTTTCACTCCTAAGAAAGATATTGAAAAATATCTTAATTATATAGGTGAAATTATGGAATGTCCATTAGTAAAGTTTGAAAATTATCATACTCATTATGATTATCTTTGTGCTGTAGCAGATTCTCCAGGTAGATTAGGAAACATAAGTAGATCTTTAAAAGAATATGAAGAACTCTATCCAAAGAATACATTAGATGGATATCAAGCTACTTTTGATATTAGTAAACCTATAGAACTACCTTCTGAAGTTAGACAATTATTCTTTAAACATTTTGGACCATTAGTGAGAATAAGTTATGAAAACACATTTAATCCTATTCTAAATAGTGTTTTATCATATGAAAAAACTAAACCTTTTCTTTTTAAGCATTTTACTTTCTATGAACTTTTATATCTAGAAGCAGCAAAAAGAGGACTCACAGGACAAGGTCATAGTGCTTGGCCTGTTAATTGTGAGATTCCAAATGTTAAAAACTTTTTAAAAAAAATAAGAAGTAAATCTATACCTTCTAGTATGTTTAATTGTTTTTCTACGATTAAAGATACAGAATTATCTGGTATGATATTCAAAATTGTAGATATAAAAGAAGAGAATGTTTTACTAGAGAAATTTTTAAAATTAAATACATCTAAAAAATGAATATTTATATAGCTGGAGACTATGGAGTAGGATATGCTTATTGGTTGTTAGATTTTTATAAAGAAGCTGTTATTACTAGAGATATTCTAGAAGCTGATCTAATAATGTTTACTGGTGGAGCAGATATTAGCCCTTCAATATATGGAGAAAATATTTCTAGAACATATTGGGGAAATGAACATAGAGACAAAATTGAAATTGAAGTCTTTAAAAAAGCAGTAAAATTAAATATTCCAATGATAGGGATATGTAGAGGATTACAATTAATTTGTGGTCTATGTGGTGGAAGAGTTATTCAAGATGTATCTAATCATGCAGGATGCTCTCATAATATTACTTTTAAAGATGGATTTCAATGTATTACTACTTCTTTACATCATCAAATGGTGTATCCTTTTGAATTACCAAAAGAAAATTATAGTATTGAAGCATGGAGTACTGAAAGAAGATCTACTAAATATATTAATGGAGAAGATGAACAATATTCACAAATTCCTCCAGTAGAACCTGAAGTAGTATTATTTTTTAAAGATAAACATAATAATCCTGTAAAATGTTTAGGAATCCAAGGACATCCTGAAATGATGAAAATTGGAGAATTTCATGAAAGATTAATTCAACTTATTAACAGTAACTTATTAAACAAATAAATATGGAAAAAGTAGTGATTTTGTGTGGATTAGGTGGGAGACCTTCAATGAAAAAAGTATTTGCAGAAGTAAAAAATACAAATGCTTATCTAGTTATTAGAAAAGAATTAAAGAAATCTAAAGGATATATCTTTGAAGTATATTCTAAAGATGAAAATGGTAATATTATCATGACTAAAACTAAGAATATAGATTCTTTATTAGATAAATCTTATTTGATTAAATGGGGAAATAGAATTCAAGTAGATGATTTAGCAAATGTTGTTTACAACACTTCTTCTGCAGTAAAAAATGCTTCAGTAAAGAGTTTAGCTAGAAAATTATTTGCTGAAAATGAAATTCCTTGTCCATTAAACATTACTCCTCAAACAGATAGATCTAAGGTTGTATTTCCTATTATTGGAAGACCTTTGCTTCATCATCAAGGTAAAAACTTTTATACTTTCAATACATGGGAAGAATTTTTAGCTCACTATAATGTTCATAAAAAAGATCATTATTATAGTAACTTTGTTCCTAAAGTTAAAGAGTTTAGAGCTCATGTAGCTCATAGTAAAATTCTTGCTCTGTTAGAAAAACCTAGACCAGAAGATCCTAATCAAATAGTATGGAATCATGCTCAAAATACAGAAGCATGGACAGTTGTTGGATGGGATGATTATGGAAAATTTGGAAATCTTAGAGAAGGTGCTGAACCAACTAAGAATGATCTTAGATTAACTAGAGCTTGTGTAGGAGCTCTTAATGCTCTAGGATTAGATTTTGGAGCTGTTGATGTTGTTGTAACAGAAGATGGTTCTCCTTATGTATTAGAAGTGAATACTGCTCCTGAACTATCTAATTCTGAGTATGCAGCAGCTAAATATTCTAAATATTTTGACTGGATTGCAGCTTATGAATTAGAAGAAGGTGAGGATAATAAGAGAGAACACTGGTCTTCTTTAGAATATATGAAATCTAAATCATTCTCTTGGAAAGAAATTAATTTTAGACAGAATGACTAGTAGAATTATTTCTTATTGGAATCCAGTAATAAGAAGAACAGATCTTTCTATCTTTAACTGTTTAATAAGTTCAGATATTTATAATGACCTGGATTTTATCCAGGTCTATACAAATACTTCTAGAGCTAAAATGTTTTTAGACAAAGATCTATGTTCTCCCTTATATTATGATGGATATAAAGTAGAATATCTAAACTTAAAAGTCTATAATGAAGAAAATTGTGGACTAGAAGATACAATAAGATTAGGTTATTATATGGATAATGGTACATTTAGAAATGTTACTAATATAGATAAATCTTTATTAACATATCAATCTCAAATAGAATCAGATTATCCAGATTTAGTAGCTGTAGATACTAAAAATTTAAAGAAAGATCTTTGGAATCCTGACCCTAATTATTTGTATGACTTTGTTTGTGCTTATAGAGAAGTAGAAGTTCCTTGGAGAACAAATCTTAAAAAATTCTTATGCTATACAACATATGAAAAAGCAACAAAAGTTCTTATTACAAATGCAGTAAATCAAAATTCACTTATTCAAAAAAAAAGATTAATTTAATATGATTTTACAAGTTATTAAAGATGTTACTCCTTTATCAGCAGGTATGTTAGTTTCTGCTTTGAGTAGCTATAAATATTCTCAAGAAGCAGATATCTTCAATAGATTAGTACAAGCACCTTTTAAAGAATCCAATGTTGTTAGAGTAAATGGTGTATTAGGAGCTCTTCCAAAAGAAAATTTTAAAATCTGTATTGCAGAAATTACTAATCCTAAACATCCTTTATATAAGAAAAAGTTTGAAATATCTTCTATTATCATGGAAGATCTTAAAACTAGACAAACATTTGAATTTGTAAATGGAGTATTAGATCCATTATCTATAAAAAGTATTGTAGTAGATACAGGAGAAAAAACTGTAGAATTATCTCTTGGAGACACTCAACTATCTTTTATAGATAATGCTGAAATTGAAGAGTTCAAAGCTTATTTAAGGTATGTTGATAGAGAAGAATATGAAGAAACTTTTTCTAAAGAATGGGAAGTTGATGAAATAGAAACTGAAGAGGATAAAAAAATAGTAGAAGAAAAAGTTTATTTCTCTCATAATACAGGAACAATGACTTTAGAAAAAGGAACTTTATATGAAGTAATTAAATTCATGAAAAAGAATCCAGATACTGGAGAATATTTTGAAGTTCCTCAATCTCAAGCAAGAGTTGCTCAAGTATTAGCAAATGGAAACTTTGTAACTGTATTATTAAGAAATGGTAATATTATAAGAAAATAATTATGAAAAGAGTAGATAACATCTTAATTGGATCTGATCCAGAACTATTTATTTATAATAAGGAAAAAGCAGAGATTGTCTCTGCAATTCCTTTCATTCCTGGTACTAAAGATGCTCCTTATATTATTGGAGATAAAGGTTATGCTTTACAAACAGATAATATTCTAGCAGAATTTAATATTCCTCCTACTAATAATGTAGAAGAGTTTGTAAAACATATGAACTATATGAAAGGATATATTCAAGAGCATCTAAACCATATAGATCCTAATTTAACATTATTGCATCTACCAGATGGACATTTAAAAGAAGAATATTTACAACATCCTCAAGCAAAAGAAATTGGGTGTTCTGAAGATTACAATGCTTGGAAAGATGGTGAAGTTAATCCTAAACCAGCAGAATTTCCAGGAACATTGAGGACTGTGGGTAAAATTGCATGCCCAGCTGCATAGAAATATGTTAGCAAGCAAGAACCAAATTAGGTGAATGAGAAATCAGTATAAAAATTTGTAAATATTGAAATTTTTAAGTATCTTTGTATTACAGAAACATGTAATATAAAATACTATGACAGAATTTCAAGAAAAAGTTTTAAAATTAATAAAAGAAGGTAAATCTCCAAGTGAAGTAAGAAGATTATTGAATTGTCCAAGAACATCAATAGCATCAGTATTAAAAACTTATAATGTACCTATAGAGAAAAGAAATTATTTACATAAAAAATGTAAAGAAGATTATTTTGATGTAATAGATACAGATGAAAAAGCTTACATATTAGGATTTTTTATAGCTGATGGGACAATTGATAGTTTTACTAATAGAATGGGAATTAACATACAATCTTCTGATAAAGAGGTTTTAGATTTAATTAAGTTTGAATTAAATATTAGTAATAATATTATAATCAGTAATAGACATCCTGAGTTGAGAAAAGAACAAGCTCAATTAAGATGGTCTTCTAAACATATGGTAAATACTTTAAAAGAATATAATATTCTTCCAAGAAAAACTTATGATAGTGAATTTATTTTTCCATTTGATAAAATTCCAGAACAATTTTATAGATCTTTTATTAGAGGATTTATAGATGGAGATGGTAGTTATGAATTTAATGGAAAGGGAATTTTCACTATTAGATTAGTAAGTACATCTAGATCATTTTTAGATCAAATTGGAAATATTATTTCTTCTAATATAGAAGGTATGGGTTATTGCTTAGAATATCATAAAGGAAAAACTATTGATTGGTACACATTAAGATTTCAAACTTATGGAATTGATAAACCTAATAAAATTTTAAAATTGTACAAATTTTTATATCAAGATTCTAAGTTTTCTTTTAAAAGAAAAAAAGATAAAATGGAATCTTATCTTAAATACCTAGGTAAGTTAGAGAATTAACAAGCTCTAGCCACTGTAAAGCATAGGAATTGAAACTAGAAATAGAATAAAATATTCCCAAGAGTGGTTCTCCCTTAACAGGTAATGCTGAAGGTGAAAATATATGCTGATCTATAAGAATAGATTAAACTTATAGAACTATAGGATAAAAAGCCTATAGGGTAACAATGAATGATGCACATTCATATAGGATATAAAGATCCTGTAGCTCCATTAAATATTATTATAGTAAAATTCTTTGATCTATTTGTTGGAGTTCCTTCAGTTATTATTGAGCCTAAGAATGAAAGAAGACAAGTATATGGTTCAGCTGGATCTTTTAGGCATTGTAGATATGGTGTAGAATATAGATGTTTAAGTGGATATTTTCTAAAAGATGACAGTTTATTAAGATGGGCTTTTAATAATACTCTTAAAGCTATTGAAGAAGTAAATAAATATTTAAATGACGATGAAGATTCTATTGATATAGATGTATTAAAAGATGAAGTCTTAACAGCTATGGGAGGAAATGTAGAAGTAGCTAAACAGCTTGTAGAGACATTTAACATTCCTATGGTTTAATTATTTAAAATAATATTATGTGTGGACTTTTTGGTTATATTGGAAAAGACAATAAAAGATTTAGTTGGGATAAATTTAATGTGTTAGGACTTTTTAATGATTCTAGAGGAGGAGATTCCTGTGGAAGATATTTACTAGGAAAAGTTCTTTATGGTGTAGAAAAGAAAAAACTTTATAGAGATTTAGTTTTATCTTATAAAAATGATTCTGTATTTAAAGAAAATAATGTTATTTTAGGACATTGTAGAAAAGCTACTGTAGGTGCTCATACAGAAGCTAATGCTCAACCTATAGTATTAGTAAATGAGTCTCTAACAGAAGAACAGTTGAAACAGGAAAATGTTTTATTGGAGGATTTTGTAATGATTCATAATGGAACACTCCAGAATCATGAAGAATTAGCTGAAAAATATGGTATTAAAGAATCTAAAGGAGAAACTGATTCTAAAATTCTAGCTAAACTAATTAAAAAAGAAGGATTTAAAATTCTAACTGAATATATTGGTGCAGCAGCCATAGTTATCTATGATATTAGAGAAAAGATTTCTAGAGGAGTTGATGTAGTATATATTTTTAGAGGAAAATCTAAAGCTTATAGTACTTCAACAACTACAGATGAAGAAAGACCATTATTCTTGTATAATATAGATGAAGATTATTGGTATTTCTCTTCTTTAGAAGAATCTTTATCTTTTGTAGATAATTCTAAAGATGATAAAGAAAGAATAGTTCCTGTAGAGCCTAATACTTTATATAAATTTGAAAATGGAAAGCTTGTAAGTAAAACTGTTTATGACAGGAGTGAATGTCTTCAAAAGAAACCTTATGTATCCACTTATTCTAGTCATAATCATAATGCTTATGGTTATGATTATTATAGCTATGGAAGTTATGGTGATGATTATGAAGATGATGTTGCTTATCAGAGATATTGGGAAAGAGAATCTGAAAGATATAAAGAAGGTAACAAATTTAATACCAAGAAAGAAGATAAGAAGATTCCAGTGTTAATAGTTCCTTCTAAAACTAAACTTGAAAGTGACATAGATAAAGAATCAACTGAGGGTTATTATAATAGTGACAATATTTTATTTGCTAGAGGTAGATATTATCAAAAGAAACAGTTATTAAATGGAGTGTATAATTGTTCTCCTTTAGGATTTATAACTACAAGCAAATATACTTCAGATTGGAAAGTATACTTTATAGATGGTATACTAATCCATCCACATTGTTACAAAATGGCCCAACAAATTTACACTTTGACAGGAAAAGTGGATTATATCACACCATTTATTGCTGAAAATTTCTTGTATCTAGGAGAAAATGCTTTTACTAGATATGATTTCAAAGTAAAAGGAAATATATTCCCAACAGGCTATTTTAGTCCTTTATTTACTTTAAGAAGTTATTTAATCACTAAAGGAATTAGTGATTCTTATAAAACTTTTAACACTAAAACAGATTTTAATGATATAGGCAAGAGAATAGGTATGTCTCACTACTATAGTAATTTTAAATCTGATAGGACAAATGTTCTGTGTCCTGAATGGTTAAGAACAGATTTTACTCAACTTTCTGAATGCATTAAATATTATTTTGGTGAATTAGGTTGGGAAGAATTTAAAGAAGATGTAAAGAATAATTATGAGGATTTATTGTTAGCTCTTAAAAGTGAAAGTTTTGCACAAATAGAAATTTGCAAACAACAATTTATGATGTTTGTACAAGAATGTCAAGATATTACTGGACTTTCTGAATTAACTAAAGAAGCTAATGAAATTATTGAAGATTTAATTAAAACTTTAAAAACACTGGATTAATTTATGTTTAAGAATGATTTTAATGTAGAAGAAGGAGTTCATTATTTCTTAACTCAAACTGCTCCTAGTAGAAGTAGATATTATGATTTTGAGAAAAAAGAGATGAGAAGTTCTACTTCTTTTCTTATTTATGGAGTTGTAAATTTTGATCCTCTATCTCAACAATATTATTATGGTTTCTTTAGCAGAAACTATGCTAAAAATGCTTCTGTAAATATTCTTGGAGGTATAATGCCTGTATTTGATAAAAAATATTTAAAAGAAGTTGGCTTCTTGGAAGTTGATCCAGATATATATGTTAATCCTAAAAATCTTATCTATAAGTATAATGGAAAACTCAGTATGGGTGTTAACTATAAAACACCTATTAGAAATAGAAAATATTCTTGGATGTATGATTTTCCAAATAACTATGGAGCTAAATTTTTATTAGAAGATTTCAAGAAATATCATTCTGATAATTACATTCCTAATAGGATAGGTATGTTTAATCTTCCAAATTTAACTTTTGGAATAGAATTTGAAACATGTTCTGGTTCAGTACCACAATCAGAATGTGCTAGACTAGGATTAATTCCTTTAAAAGATGGTTCAATAACAGGAAATGAATATGCTACAATTCCTCTTAAAAGTAAAGAAGGTATTGGTGTATTACATGAAACTTGTGAAGTGTTGCAAAATTATTGTGATATTGACCATCAATGTTCTCTTCATGTTCATGTAGGAGTTCCTACTGTAGATAAAACACTTGTTGTTGCAGCATATCATTATTTTAAAGCATTAGAGCCTCAAATTCTAGCTATGTTTCCATCAATGATGACAGCATCATCTTCTTTTAAGAAGGGAGATAAAGATTATTGTAAAAAACTAGCTAAAAATGCTTGTGATAACACTCTTAATGTAGAAAAACAGTTTAAACAATTGTTTGATATGTATGCTGAAACTCCAGGTTTTGTATTTGAAGGATTTGGAGCAAATCATCCACATGATAGAGATGGTAATAGAAAATGGGAAGTACATGCTAGATATAAATGGGTAAATCTTGTAAATCTTATTTTTGGTGGAGCAAAGACTATTGAATTTAGAATTCATACTCCAACATTAAATAAGTATAAAGTAATTCCTTGGGTATATATTTGTAATTCCCTAGTGTGGTATCTGCTAAATCATCAGGATGAAATTATTAAGAGTGCTTCTAGTGATAAACTTAAAGTAGATCTTAATTCTATTATTTCTAGTTGTTTTAAAGATAGAACAATTGTAGATTATTTATTATCTTATATTTCCCATAGAATGAAAATGATAGTACAGCATCAAATCTCTTATGGAGATAGATGTGGCTTCATTGAAATTTTAGATGATTTTGCTTATTCATATGATTACAAACAAATTGAATTAGTAAAATAAATGGAAATTTTTATACCAGGTAATGTTCCTAGTAGCAAAAATTCTAGAATGATGACAAAGAGTGGGCTTTTAATTAAGTCTCCTCTTTGTTTTAAATATGAAAAAGCTACAAAGGATATTTTTGTTGAGAAATCAAAAGAGTTTAGAGAATATGTAGGAGAAATAGATAAACCTTTGTTTATTAGACTTCATTTTGTTAGAGACAGTAAAAGAAGATGTGATTTTCATAACTTAACTCAATTTATTGCAGATTTATTAGTTAAAAATGGATGGATTGAAGATGATAATATGAATCAGGTTTTCTTTGTCCCTTATAAAATTGAAGGAAAATGGTATTCTATTGATAAGGAGAATTGTGGTGTTTGGATAAAAGTAGATCAATGGAAAATTTCAGATTAAGTTGTAGTGAACAAGAATTTAGAGAAACTAAGGCATTATCTTATTCTAAGATAGCATCTTATGATAAAGATGGTCCTATTTCTTTAATAACAAAAAAAGATCTTGATGGTAAATCTTATATTATATTTGGTAAATTAGTGGATGATATGTTATTATCTCCTCAAAATTTATACAAATATAAAATCAATAATTATAATGGAGAATTGCCTTCTGGTAGTATTTCTGAAATTATCAATAAATGTGTAGATTTTATTAATAAAACAGGAGAACAATTAACAGACAATATTATATTAGAATTCTTTGCACAAAAAGATTTTTATAAAACATGGAAGCCAGCAACTAAAGTAGCAGCTATATGGAAATATAAAGATTACTTAGATTTTGTTTTGCAAAATAAAGATTCTATTTTAATAACTCCATTTATGTGGACTACTGCAGAAAAAATTGTAGAAACTATTAAAACCTCTCCAAAAACTCAACAGTGGTTTAACTTATTAGAAGGACAAGAAGGATTTAATCAAGTAGATCTTATTACTGAATATAATGGATCTAAAGTTAAAGGTGCATTTGATAGACTAGTAGTAGATCATGTTAATAAAACTTTCCAGATAATAGATTTAAAAACTGGAAGTGTTAAATCAGATGAATTTGTAGATCAATTCTGGAAATTCAGATATTGGATTCAAGCTACTTTATATTATAAGATGCTTGAAGAGATTATAAAAAATGATGATCAATATCAAGATTATGAAATCTTAGATTTTGTTTTTGTTTATATGCCTTCAACAGGAGCAACTATTCCTACTGTATTAACTGTAGAAAGAGATAGAATTTCTGCATTTGAAAATGGTTTTTATATAGGAAAATCTGAATATAGACAAAAAGGAATTAAACAACTAATAAAAGAGATTGAATGGCATTATGAGTCTCAAATTTTTGATGTTAGTTATGATTTCATTAATAAAGAAGGTTGTTATATAATAAATGATAAACAAGTAAGAGGAGAAGATGAATAGTGCAGCTAGAAAATTATTATTACCATTATTAGCAACAAAAGTAAAAATACAATTTCCAGAATTACTAACTAAAGTGACATATGTAGGTTCTTATCTACTTTTGCATTATAAATTTGATTCTAGTAATGCTTTTTTAAAATATGAAGATTATTTGACTAACCATGAATTATTTAAGAAACATCTTGATAATGGTAATAGTGTGGTATATTCTTTTGATATGCCTAAAGAGTTTATTAAAGAAATTTGTTTGTTCAATAAAGAAAGAATAGAAGAATTCTCTGATGATGCTAAAAACATTATTTTAAAAGAATATAAGCCTAAAAAAGACTTAGATTTTCTTAAATTAAAATATATTTGGACTACAGATGAAAATGAGAAAAATAAAATTAGAGCAGGTTTTTATGTAGTACCTTCTGATTTAGACAAAATTAAAATAGATCTTACTGAAGAAAAATTTAACTATCTTAGAGATATGGATCTATCTTTTGATGAAAATATTAGAAAAAAATTAAATTTTAATTGATATGAAGAAAACAGCTGAAGAGTGTAGTGTGAAATATTTTGAGGGAGATGAATTAGCAGCTAAAGTATTTTTGTCTAAATATGCAGGTGAAGATGAAAAAACACCTGATAATATGCATCAAAGGTTAGCTTATAATATTGCTGTTATAGAAAGAAAGTATCAAAAAGAATTAATAAATAAAAAAATTAATACAGATAAACTTTCTGATCTAGGTAGAAATTATGTAAGAGATCTATGTGAGTCTAATGATTATCAAATCAGAGATAAATGGTTTCAATTGTTTAAAAATTTTAAATATATTGTACCAGGAGGATCTATTATGGCATCTCTAGGTAAATCTAATAATGTGTCTCTGGCTAATTGTTTTGGCATTGAAGGACCAAAAGATAAAATGGAGAGCATTATGGATAAAGGTAAAGAGATGGCTTATTTATTTATGAGAAGAGGTGGTGTTGGAACACATCTTGATCATTTAAGACCTAATGGGGCTAAAGTCAATAATGCTTCTAAGACTAGTACAGGAGCTCCTAGTTTTATGGAATTATATTCTACAGATGTTAAAACTATAGGTCAAAATGGAAGAAGAGGAGCATTAATGTTATGTATGTCAGACATTCATCCAGATATATCTGAATTTGTTACAACAAAACAAGATTTAACTAAAGTTACAGGAGCTAATATTTCTGTAAAATTATGTAAAGATTTAGTAACAGCTGCTCAAAAAAATGAAGACTGGCTACTAAAATGGCCTATTAATTTAAGATTAGAAGAATTTATTAATTGGAACTCTGAAGATTTTGAATACAATAAACTGTATTATGCAGGAAAATCTTATTTTAAAAAGGTAAAAGCAAATGAATTATTAGATTTAATTATTGACTGTGCTTGGAAAACAGCAGAACCTGGAATACTATTATGGGATAATATTATTAACTATGATCCTGCATCTGTATATCCTAGATTAAAAGCTGTTACAACTAATCCATGTGTGACAGGAGATACTAAAATTTTAACAGATAAAGGATATGTAAGAATAGACTCTTTAGTTGAGAAAAAAACTAATGTGTGGAATGGATATGAATGGTCAGAAGTGGTACCTAAAATCACAGGAACTAATCAAGAAATTTTAAAAATTAAGTTTTCTGATGGAAATGAATTAAAAGTCACTCCATATCATAAATTTATTTTAAAAGATAAATCTAGAACTGAGGCTAAAAATCTTAAAGTGGGAGATTCTTTAATTAAATGTAATTTTCCAGTAATTGAAGGAAATATTGAGTCTGAATATGATATGTATACTCAAGGATTTTATTCTGGAGATGGTTCAGATCATAAAGAAAAACCTAATGAAAGATATATTTGGCTATATGGAGAAAAAAATAAATTAATTCCTTATCTAGAAGGAAAAATAATTGGAAAATTAAAAAAAGATAAAAATATTTTTAGTGCAGCTTTATGTCATGAACAAAAAGATTTTGTTCCTGATGTGAAATACACTATTAAAAATAGAATTGATTGGCTTGCTGGTTTAATTGACTCTGATGGAACATTTTCTCAACAATCTGTTCAAATATCTTCAGTAAACAAAGAGTTTCTTTTAAAAGTAAAATACTTATTAAATACATTAGGCTGCAATTGTGTTCTTGGAGTAATGAGAAAAGATACTGTAAGATATCTTCCAGATAGTAATAGACAGCCTAAATTATATGCCACAAAAACTTGTTATAGACTAAATATTAACAGTAAAGCTTTGTCTAAACTAAAAGAATTAGGTTTAAAAACACATAGAGTGAAATTAGACATATCTCCTAACAGATATGCTGGAAGATTTGTTAGAATTGTAGCTATAGAAAAACAAAATTCTTTAGAAGATAAAGTATATTGTTTTACTGAATATAAAAATCATAGTGGAATATTTAATGGTGTTATTACAGCCCAGTGTGGAGAGCAACCACTAGGAGATGCTGATTCATGTAGATTATCTCATATTAATCTTTTATCATTTGTAAAGAATCCTTTTACCAATGAAGCCTCATTTGACTATGAATTGTTTAGAAAAATAGCATATGAACATGTAATCTTTCTGGATGATATTATTGATTTGGAATGTAAAAATATTGAAAACATAATCAATCATTCAGATGCTAATAGTGAAATAGAACTTTGGAAAAGAGTTCTTGATGCAGCTAAAAAAGGTAGAAGAATTGGATGTGGATTCACAGCTTTAGGAGATACTATTGCTGCAATGAATTTATCATTTAAAGATTCTCATTATCTAGTAGAATCTATCATGGAAACTAAATTTAAAGCTGAATTAGAAGCTAGTATAGATTTAGCTTATCTTAGAGGAACTTTTTTAGATTATGATTATAATTTAGAATATCCTGAAGATAAACCTAGTAATCAATGGTATGAATTCTTGATAAATAATTATCCTAAACTAGTTTCTAAAATGAAAGAACTAGGAAGAAGAAATGTTTCATTAAGTACTGTTGCTCCAGTTGGATCAGGATCATTATTAACTCAAACTACTAGTGGCATAGAACCAGTATTCAAAACTTTATATGATAGAAGAGTTAAAGTAAATGCTTTTGATGAGAAATATGATTTTATAGATCCTAATACTAAAGAGAAATTTAAAGTATTCACAGTTGCTCATAAAGGATTTCAGAAATTCTGTGAAGTAATGACTGGAAAGAAATTTAATGAGTTATCTAAGAGTATGATTAATACTCTCTTTAAATCTTCTCCTTATTATAATAATGAAGCAGCAGATATTCCTTGGCAAACAAGATTAGAAATTCAAGCTATTGTACAAAAATATACTACCAGTTCAATTAGTACAACTATTAATTTAGCTTCAGATGTAAGTAGAGATATTGTAAAACAAATTTATCTTAATGCTTATAAAATGGGACTTAAAGGAGTAACTGTCTATAGGGATGGTAGTAGAAGTGGTGTTTTAGTATCTACAGATAATAAGACTAAAGATCCTTCAAGAAAAGCACCAAAGAGACCTTCTGAGCTACTTTCTCATATTCATAATATGAAAGTTCAAGGAAAGAATTATCTTTGTGCATTAGGCTTTTATGAAGGTAAACCATATGAAATATTTGTATGTCCTACACCAGAAGATATTAAATTACCAGATATTGGTAAAATTGTTAAAATTAAAAAAGGATATTATCAACTACAAGATCAAGAAGGAAAAGTTATTATAGAAAACTTTGTAGATGTAATGGATGATCAATTAGAAATGATTACTAGAATTCTATCCATATCTATTAGAAGTGATGTTGGTTTTAACTTTTTAATTGATCAATTGAAGAAAAGTAAAGGTGAGTTAACAGCTTTTCATAAAGTACTGGCAAGAACAATTGCTAAGTATGTAGATAATAATGCAAAAAGTGGAGAGAATTGTCCTATGTGTGGAGATAAATTAGTCTTCAACAATGGGTGTCTTTTATGTAAATCTTGTTCATTTTCCAAATGCAGTTAAATGAGGCTATAGAATATAACAAATAAAAACAGTATAACATGGAGAGATTTAATGAAGAAGGAGAGCAAATACTGTCATTTATAGAAGTGGTTTGTCCTAAACCTAGGATGAATATAATAGATGCTACTAGATGTATGCTTAATGAAGATAGAATTATAGGTAATTATGATTGGCCTAAAGATAAAATTCTATTTCAAAAAGAAGGAGAAATTATAGTGATTCCAGGTAATACTACTTGGAATCCTACTATGAGAGAATTATTGTCTGGTAACTATTATATTATAAAATAATGATACATTTTTGTTCTGAGCAGAAAAGAGTTGTTGGAAGTAGTGTTTGGAAAGAAATAGAAGTTCAGGATATTATATCTTATTTTAAAAATCATAAATTTATTGCCTTAGATACTGAAACTAGTGGACTAGATCCACATTCTTGTGAATTACTATCTATTCAATTTGGAGATTTTGATCAACAGTTTGTTATTGAATATTCTCCTAATATATTAGAAAAATTAAAACCATTATTATTAAGAAAAGATGTAGTTTGGGTACTACAAAATGCAAAATTTGATCTTCAATTTTTCTATAAGCATAATATCATTCTAGAAAATGTATTTGACACATATTTAGCTGAAGGTGTATTATATTGTGGATTTGATGATGTTAAATTACCAAATTATGTTAGAAAATCTTTAGATGTTCTAGTTCTTAAATATTGTGGTGTCTTATTAAATAAATCTATTAGAGGAACTATTAATAGAGTAGGTCTTACTGATAAAGTTATTGAATATGGTGCCAATGATGTTAAATATCTGATTCCTGTAATGACTTCTCAAATGGTTAAAATTAAAGAAGATGGTTTATGGGGTGCTGTTAAATTAGATAATAAATTTGTTAAGGTACTGGCATATATTGAATATTGTGGCATTTATCTTAATAAAGAGAAATGGCTAGCTAAAATGGAAGAAGATTTCAAGAAGCTATCAGATATGGAATTTGCTCTGAACAAATGGGTATTTGAAAGATTTGGTGATAAATATGTTAATAAGCAATTAGATCTTTTTAGTGCAGCTAAAAGATGTAGTTTAAATTGGGGTTCTTCTAAACAAATTATTCCTATCTTTAAAGAATTAGGTGTAGATACTAGAGTTAAAGATAAGAAAACAGGAAAAATGAAAGATTCTATAGAAGCTAAACATATAATAAAACAAGTTCATGTGTCTCCTCTTATACAAATGTATATTGATTATAAGAAAGCACAGAAATTAGTAACTACATATGGACAAAACTTCTTAGATGCTATTAATCCTAAAACAGGAAGAATTCATGCTACATTTTGGCAAATAATGGGTACTGGTAGAACTTCTTGTGGTTCTGGAGATAATAAAGATGATGATAATAGTATCAATCTTCAAAATATTCCTTCAGATAAAATTACTAGAGAATGTTTTACTAATCAATTTGAAGATACTATTCTAGTAGACTGTGATTATAGTCAACAAGAAGATAGAATGTATACTCAATTATCTAAAGAACCTGCACTTATAGATTTTTATAATGACACTGCTAGAAAAAGAGATGGTCATAGTTTTACTGCAAAATTATGTTTTCCCAAGGAATTAAAAGATATTCCTGAAGAAGAAGTAAAACATACAAGACCTGATCTTAGAAGTAAAGCTAAAGGTGCTAAATTTGCTATTTTATTTGGTGGAGTTGGAGATACTATTGCTAAGAATTTAGGTTTATCTAGAGAAGAAGGAGATGAAGTCTATAATGCCTATATGAAAGCTTTTCCTAAATTAAAAGAATATTTTGATTATATTAAACCTGTTGTTACTAAAAATGGTTATGTTCATTTTAATGATATAACTGGTAGAAGATCCTATTATCAAGTCTTTGATGAATATCAGAGATTAGAGAGAATTATTAATAAACAATGGTGGGAACAATATAAACAACATAAATTTCATCAAACAGAAGATTTTTTAACATATTATAAGCCTACATGTAAAAGTTTCTTTAATAAAAGAGGAGACTTAGAAAGAATGGCACTTAATTATAGATGTCAAGGTAGTGCTGCAGATATGTCTAAATTAGCTGGAGTTTGGTTTTTTGATTGGATTTTAAAAGAGAATTTATTTAATAAAGTTAAAATAAGTAACTTTGTCCATGATGAATATCTTTTAGAAACTCCCAAAGATATAGCAGATAAATGTGCAAAAGCTTTAAAAGAATGTATGGAAAAAGCAGGTAGAGTATTTATAGATGTAGTTCCTGTAATTGCAGAACCTGAAATAACAACAGTGTGGCAACATTAAAGAAAACCTAGAATGAATAATATTGAATTTAATGCTATCTTATCTGATATAATAAATGATATATTAGGAGTAGCTTGGGATTACAATAAAGATGGAGATGCTTTATATACTGAAGATGTTCTTAATATAATTAATATGTATAAGAAGAAATGAAACATATAATGATAGATATAGAGACTTTAGGGAGAGATTCATTCTCTCCTCTAGTCAGTATTGGAGCTATTGAATTTAAACCTGAAGAAAATAAAGCTTTGGGAAGAGAATTCTATCAAGTAGTAGATTTAGAAGAATCTGTTATTGGATATGGTATAGATGTAGAAACTCTTAAATGGTGGATGCAACAACCTAAAAAAGCAAGAGAAGTATTTAAAGAACATGGTCAACCTGTACAAAGTACTTTAATAATGCTTTCTCAATTTATACACCAAACAACTAAAGGTGATGATTTTAGAGTTTGGGCTAGAGGAGATTTAGATTTTAATATTTTAGAGCAAAAATTTAAATTATGTACTGTAGATATTCCTTGGAAATATAACCAAAAAAGAGATTCTAGAACATTTATAGAAGAATTAATAGATTTCTGTCCATGTTTTCAAGAAGAAAATGATAATGAACATAATGCATTAAGTGATGCTATATATGAAGCATTAAAAGTGATGCATATCATGTCTTACCTAAGAAAAATTTAATATGCAAGTTAAAATAAAGAAACTACATTCAGAAGTAAATTTACCTGTATATAAAACTATAGGAGCTGCTTGTGCTGATATTCAGGCCTTTTTTAAATATAAATCTTTAGATGAAATAATGTGTATTCCTAATAAGGAGTACACTTATAAAAGAGTCTATGATTATTATGATGAAAAAGAAGAAAAAGTTTGCTTAGAAAAATTAGTATTATGTCCAGGAGATAGAATGCTTATATCCACAGGTATTTGTATGGAAATTCCTGAAGGATATGAAATAGTTATTAGACCCAGATCTGGTTTAGCTTTTAAAGAAGGTCTTCTAGTAGTTACAGGAACTATTGATTGTGATTATAGAGGAGAAATTTTTATCAGTGTTTATAATAATAGTAAAAGAGATTTTATTACTATTAATAATTTGGATAGAATAGCACAAGTAAAATTTCAAAAAGCTGAACAATGTGAGTTTATTGAAGGAAAATTATCTGATACTGAAAGAGGTGATGGTGGATTTGGTCATACTGGAAAATAATGGATAGAAATCTTTACAATCAATTAAAAGAAAAACTCTATAATATTTATTGGAATCTTATGTATTCTAAAGTAGAAGCTTTAGCTGAAGAGTATATAGAAGAACATTCAGATTATTTTCTTGAAGTTATAGAACAAGATCTAAAAAGTAAAATTATATTTAAGAAGGCTGAAATTATGTTCAATATTCTAAATTATAGTGAAGGTTTTCCTTTTAAACTAAAAATAAAAAATGCACTTAGATCTTATCTAGAAAAAATTTATTTTGAAGAATTTTATACTGAAGCAAGTTTAACAATAAAAGCTTTTATAAAAGCTGTAGATAAACAAGAAATAGAAGCTAATTTAGTAGAAAAACATTTTAAAAAACTAATAAAAGCTCTTATAGAGAAGCATGTTGAAAAAATTCAAAGAGAACATGAAAATAGATTATGAAAGAACATTTTTATTTGCAGATCCTCATTTCTATCATAAAAACATAATAGGTTATGAAAATAGACCATTTAAAGATGTTTATGAGATGAATAATACTATTATTAGTAATTGGAATAAAGTTGTTAAAAAACAAGATAAAGTATTTTTAGCAGGGGATGTTTCTTTTGCTAATAAGATGTTGACTGAAGCTATTATAAATCAATTAAATGGAGATATAGTATTAATCTTAGGTAACCATGACTTAGATCATTCTTATTCTTTTTGGAAAACTCAATTTAAAGAAGTTTCTAAATATCCTATAATTTTAGATAAATTTTTTATTATATCTCATCATCCTATGTATTTAGAATCTAATTCTCCATATGTTAATATCTATGGACATGTACATAGTGATGATAGATATAAAGATTATACTAATAATACTTTCTGTGTAAGTGCAGAAAGAATTAATTACACTCCTATATCTTTAGCAGAAATAATTACAAAAATGAAAAACTATGAATCCTAGAAAATTTGCTTTAACACTTTTAAAAAAATTTAATCCAGATCTTAGAGAAGGTCAAGCTATTATAATTCAATTATGTAGGATGAATCAAAAATATTTTTTAGATTTACCTAATGAATATAATTGTTTTGAAGATGATTCTAAGATACCTGCTTTATTAGAATATATATCAACTCTTAAAAAGAAAAAGAATGAAGATAATAAATCAAAGTGTGGAGCTAATAGAAAGAGGAAAAAGTAGTCCATCTGAATTTGTAGAATTGTGTGCTAAAAATTGTTATAAATCTAATTTAGCAACTACTAAAGAACAAAGAATTAATTTCATTACTAGTCTTGTAAGAAGAGGACACACATCTGTATTTGAGCATTGTGGAATTTATCTAAAATACACATATGGTTATGTTAGAACTAGATTCTCATATTTCTTAAAGAATCCATATACAGTTATTGAGAAGAAGGATGGAATGTGTTATATCTACACTAATTTAAGAGTTATTGTAGAGAATGATATAGATTTATTTGAAAGAATTATTTTGGATAAACCTACTGTTTCTTATTTTGAACCAAAAAATGATGATCCTAATAGAATAGTTACTTTTAGAATTATCACTGATCATGGACAAGAAAGAAGCTTTTTAAGACATAGATATAATAGTTTTACAATAGAAAGTACTAGATTTATTAATTATCTTAAAAAATTAGGTGTTACATTTATTACCTGGCAGGGACAGGATAAAAATGCATGGATATATAAACTATCTTGTAAAATTAGTGCTTATCTTTATAAGTTATTAATTAAAAGAGGAGAAACTCCTGAAATAGCTAGAACTGTTCTGACTTTAGGACATAAAACAGATATTATTATGAGTGCTCCTATATGTAAATGGAATAATTTCTTTAATTTGAGATTAGATAAATCAGCTCATTTTCAAATTAGAGAATTAGCTTTAAAAATGCATGATTTAATAAAAAATTTATGAAAATAGCTTTTTGTGGTAGAAAAGGAAGTGGGAAAGATACAGCTACAAAACTTCTAAATTTTTATTTAAGTGGAGGTAAATCTATAACAGAAGAAGTAAAAGAAGGAACTATTAATAGTATTTTAAGTATAGCTAAAGAACATTTTAGATTTGATACAATATCTTTTGGAGATAAACTTAAATCTTTGTTACTAGAAATTTATGATTTGTCTAAATCAAATAAGTATCTCTTATATTGTTCTGAAAAAGACAGTTTATATTTTAATCCAGAAAAAAATTCTATAGAAAATTCAGATTCTACTTCTAGTATTCCTTTAAGAATATTATTACAACAGACAGCAGATAAAATTAAAAAGAATTTTGGAGAAGATTATTTTATTAAATCTTTATTTAGAACTATAGAAAATTATGGTAAAAAAGATGTTATAGTTCCAGATTGTAGATATATAAATGAATATGAAGCTTTAAGAGAAAAAGGATTTTATATTATTAAAATTGAAAGGGATGATATTTTAAAAGATAATCATGATTCTGAGAATTCAGCTGTAAATTTGTCAGATAATATGTTTGATGCTAAAATTTCTAACAATGGAAGCTTAAAAGATTTAGCATTTACATGTTATGATATTTATTGTGAAATATCAGATTATATGAAAGATGAGGATAAAATTTTAAAAAAAGATCCTAATGATCTTTTAAAAAATTATTTTTCTAATGCTATAGATCCATTTATAAAATCAGTAAATAGTATAATAGACACAGACAAACTTGATTCATGTGGTGCAGATCCATATTCAGAAATGTATTCCTATTATAATTGGAAAGATATAGTTTATAATAATATAAGTGATACTATTAGATCTAAATTTACTTTAGGTTTTATATAATAAAACTATAAGGAGGAAAGTAGCAATACCTTCCCCCTTAGTTTTTTTTATCTATCTAGTCTAGACCATACCATTTTAATTTTTCATCAATAGTTAAAAAGTCAAATAATAATCTATTACCAGGAACTAGTTTCAAAGTTTTAATAAAACCTTTATTCCATCCTTTATAATCTCCTTTATCATAAGTTTCAAACCATGCACTACTAAAAGCATCACTCAATGAATCTACTAATCCTATTAAAGCTGTTGGAGATTGAAATATTTTAGTAGTTTCACTAAATATACCTAATGGAGATAAAGCAGCTAATTCTGTTCTAGTTCTAGCTAACATAAGTCTAAGTGCTTGTAGTCTTTTTTCATTATCTTCATCAGCTTTTCCAGCTAATGCTCCAATAGTCATAATCAATATAGTCATTATTCCTAATGTTGCTAATTCTGTAATAGCAATATGCATATTTTGTTTTTGACCATCAGTTAATTTATCCCAAGCAGTTAAAATATTAAAATGAGCATCCTTTAAATCATACCATACAAACTTTAATAAAGTGTTATAATATCCTTCAGTATAAATGCCTAAAGAAGTATCTAATTTATTTATAGAATATCTTCTATTAAGGTTAGGACCTAAGAATGATCTAAAGATAGAAAAAGCTCTACCAATACTTCTTGATTGTAATGGAGCCCTATCTATTTTATCAGTCATACCAAATAATTGAGTGTTTAGTTTTCCTAATCTGTTCATAAAAGCTACTAAATCAGATTTAGTAAAATCACTTCCATCTAGATTTTTAGTTCCTTCTTTAATACCAGGAATTCCATTTTTTACTTCAAACTGATCATATAAAGAAACTTTCTTGCCTTCAGAATTTAATACTTTAGTATTATGAAGCATTGCTATTCCAACACTCATTTTATTACTAAAATCTCCCAATTGTATAGGAAGCATTAAAGAATTGAAAGATAGCCCTCTAAGTAATTTATTCTTTACATTAGAATTAAGATCTTTTAATTCTTGATCATAATCCCCTAACATATCAAAAAATGAAGTGAGATAGAACAATTTAGAATCTGGAGTAACTGATCCTACTTCAGCTAGATATTCAGGCATTAACTTCATCACTTCTTTTGCAGCAAATGCTCTGTCTTTATAGTCAAAAAATCTTTTAGAGGCAGCTTCATTAAGAATACTTAACTCTCCAGTTACTTGATTAGCAAAACCTACAAATGGAGAACCTCCCAACATAATATATTGTACAGCATCTCTCACTGCATTCATAGATTTAGCAATATCAAATTCTCCTTTGATAAAAGGTATTTTAAAAGAACCTTCATTTTTCTGGTACTCTCCATATAATCCTTTATCTATAAGATCTTTATACCCTTTATAAAGATTTTCTGCTTTAACTTTACTTTCTCTTTGAATTAATCTGGTGAGAACAGGAATAGTTACTTTAGATTCTAATCCATTGCTACCAATTTTAACTAATCTTTCTGATAAAATATTCTTCCCCACTTCTAGAATATCAATCATTTTAGACTTTAAGTTATAATTAATAGACATATCATAAAATCTAAGTACATTTCCTATTAAATCTGTAGAAAAAGTGGCATCTTTTATCTTACTTGTATAATAAATAGGTAAGAATTGTACTGTATTACCTTCAAAATCTTGAAGTCTTTCTTCATATCTATACCCAAATTCATCTTCATCAGCTCTAATTTGAATTGCAGATAAAGCATCTTTAGTTTTAAAAGCTTTAATAAATCCTTCTTGAACAACTCTCTCTCTAAAATCTGCTCTAATTCTAGGAGCCATATTAGGAGTTACTCCTTTTATATCAGCAGGTAGTAGATTAAGAGATTCTTTCATAATCTTATTAATAGTATTATAGAATTTTAATTTAGCAGGATTATTTTTAATCTCTTCAAAAGCTTTATTCTTTTGTTTAGGATGTGCTAATTCTCCATATACATTAGGAGTATGTATAGTATTACCTTTAGAATCAATATATTCATTAACATTTTTAGATTTCCATTTCAAAAATTCTCCTCTAGGTAAAGTTTTCTCTTTATTATATATAATATTTTCCCATCCTTCAACTCTCTCTACATATTTTCTATTAAATTCAGACCATATTTTAGCCCATTCTTTTTGTAATTCTGGATTAGCAATAAAAGCTTTTTCTCTTTCTATTGGATTTTCAGGAAATTTTTTTCTTAAAGTTTCCCATAATTTAGATTTAGCCACTTCATAACTAGAATAATCCCATTCTGAATTAAAATTTTGTGAATATTCTCCATTTATTTTTTCAAATATCCAATCAAAATCTTTAATTCCTGCATCATTTAATTCTTTTACAGCATTTATTAATTGATAATGAACATCTTTAACTTTCATTCTTTTTTCACCTTCTGTGTTTTTAAATGCTGTGGCTACTAAATTAATAACTATATCAGGATTATCACTTGCTGAAGATATCCATCTATTAAACCAATTATTATCTTTATTAGCTTTTGTTAAACTGTCAATAACTTGTTGTCTAGTTAATTTTTCTCCAAATGGATTTTCAACTTCTGCAAATTTATCAAATTGAGTTCCTATCCATTTAGCAAAAATATTAAACATCTTTAATTGAAGTTCATCATTAATAGCATTAGATTCTACTAAGAATTCTGAAATTAAAGAATGCATTTTACTATTAAATTCTGGATCTGATTTATCTTCTCTTAGGTATCTCTGCATATCTGTAACTATAGGCTGTACAGATACTAAGAAAGATTTCATTCTTCTAGCAATATGGGCAGACTTTGAAATAGAATTACTAGAGAGCAATTCATTCTCTTTATTTAATTGTTCTGTTAATTGTTGCATTACTTTAGAAGCTCCACTAATATAAGAAGCTATTCTTTCTTTAATAGTGCCTTTTTCTAAAGCATCATTTAATTCAACTACTAACTTTCTTTGAGCTTCTTTAGTACTAATACTAGATAATTGATTTTCATAAATCTTAAGTCTTAAAGCTTCTGTTTCAATAACTTTATTCATAACATCTTCTAAAGATTTAGCTCTATTGCCAATAGAATATAATTTATCTATAGAAGATTTTAATAGAGAAGTCTTGTTTAATCCTTTTGCTTTATTGGTCAAAATATCATGAGCAAACTCTTTTAATTCATTATTTAAGAGTTTTTCTAATGATGTATTATCTTTAGAACTAAAAATTGATTTTAAGGCATTCCAGAGCCTTTCTAAGAGATTTTTAGCTGGTTTATAAGATAAAGTGTTGACATCAATAAGATATTGTCCTAAAAGCTTTCCTATAGCCTCTTTAGCTAAAAGATCTTCATCTCCTTTATAAGCTAAATTATATTCACTAAATTCATCTCCTAATATGTTTTTATAAGCTTCATTTTGTTTAACCAAGTTCATTAGTCTATTAACAAATGGAGAATCATTCATAGCTTCTACAAAAAAATGTGCTCCTTCTTCACCTAAAGCTTCTAAAGATATTTCATTTTTAGCAAATTTAATGGCCTTATTAGTAATATCTGCAACAGCTAAATAGTCTAAACCATATTGAGATTTTAAAGAGTCAACAGTTTGAACTTCTACCCCAAGTTTTTTTAATTCATCTAAGATTCTATTTTTAATAGAATTCTGAATATCAGAAGCAGATAAAGAATATTTAGGATTATTTTTTATTTCTTTTGCAGTAATATATTTATTTAGAGATCTATCATATAATTGATATTTAGTACCAATAGATACCACATCTACATCTTTTAATCCTGCAGCTTTAATAGTATTATTTAAATCAATAGCTTGATTAGCTTCTAATTTAAATTGGCCTTTATTATTCATATGATATCCTTCTACTATATCCATTAAAGCTTCTTTACCTAGTTCTAATGTTGTAGTATTCTTAATAGGCTCAGCTTTAGGAATATCTGTATTATTATAAGACTCACTATTTAATAATTCTAATGCTGCAGTTTTTAAAGCATATTCTTTATCATTATATTTTTCAAAATTACTTATATAAGTAGTATTTATATCTCCATCTGCTGTCCTATCTAAGAAATTTCCTTTATTTTTATTCCATAAATAATAAGCAGAATCCTCACCAAATAATCTTTTTAATGTTTCAAATTCTTCTTTTACTTGTGGATCATTTAAATTTGGACAAATCTTCATATTTAAAAAATTATAGGGGATTTGATATTATCTCCTCCCCATTATTATTATTTACCTTTACAATGATTCTTTATTTGTTCTGCTTCTTTAGATACTGAAGCTAGTTTATCAGATAATTCACTATCTAATTCTTCATTATTTTGATTATTAGTCTCTCCTTCTATCATAGCTTTTACTAAATCTATTTCTGCTTGAGCTTCATGTCTTTTTAAATTAGCATTTAATTCTGAAGATTTCATTAGTTTTTCAGATAAATGATTAGAAGTGAAACTTGATTCTCCCTCAATGAATTCAAAAATAGTTGATGTACCATAGCCACTTACTCTCTGATATTCAGCTGATTCTTTGGTAGCTCCTATTAACTTGTACAATTCTATTTTTCCATTATTATTAAATTTAATGTATCTATAAGGAGTCTTAATATAAGAACCTTCTTTTATATTAATAGAACTAGAATGACTTAATGTTAATCCTGAATGATCTTTATCAGTAAACTTGTAGTTATCTCCTTTACTAATTTCAGGAACTATTCTATTATTTCTAAAATTATTCACTATATAAGAATCAATTAAATTATCTATATTAACTCTAATATTATCATCAAAAATAGTTTCTCTAAATAACTCATTAAATCCTAAAATATTGTTAATCATAGAAATTGGAACTACATGATTAAAACTATTAGGTGTAACACCCCATCCACTAATAACAAAATTATATTTTAATAAATCTTCAGCTAATTTAGTATATTTAGGAGTTCTCCATAAATACTCAAAAGCTCTAATAGCTTCATCTTTAGCAACTTCATTATCAAATCTAGAACCACTAAATTTAATTATAGAAATAGATTGTCTACCATTCAATGTGGTTTGGAATTCATTTTGAACAGTCAATCTTCTAGTAAACTCATTTATATTTTTAAGATAGTTGTCTTTATTTACAATTTCTAAAAATTTTACAGGAAATTTATATATCCAAGCATTTTTTTGTTCTTTTGTAAATTTAAAGAAATCTAGAGACTCTGTTAAATGATTAAGCATTATAGTATTTAATTCATCTATTTCACTTCCAGTTAAGTCATCATGAATAGCTTCTGATAACAAAGATCTATAAGCTGTAAAAATTCTAGTGTTAAATGGAGTGTATTTTGATATAAAATTATCATATTCTACTACACCATTAGTATTAGCAGAAATTAAAGATTTTTTTATATTTGGATCATGCATTAATTTTTCATATTCTTCTCCTCTAGAAACATAAGTTAAAATATCTCCTAAACCTGAAACAATAGTTTTTTTACTTAGTTTTTTAGCTTTAGCTAAATTGGCTATTGTATCTCCTGGATTAGGTGCTGCTCCATAAGTTTCTGATCTCATTGCTGAGTTAATAGATCTTAAAGTATTTGCTGGTTCTATAAGATCTTTAAATGCTTCTAAGATAAGAATTTGTTTTGCATTTTCATATAAATCTATATCACCACCACTCTTACTATAATTTTCTATAGCTTTAATGAGATCTGATTGTTTAAATTGAGTAAAACCACTCTTTATAAGATCAAATCTAGATTGTTCATTAGTATGTTTAGAAAATGCTTTAATAACTTCTTCTATACTATCTCTATAATTAAACATATCTCCTTTAGCCATTACCTTATCAGACAATAATCTTAAAGAAGGTTGAGACATAAAATACATTACTGTTTTAGGATCAAAACCCATTCTTAATAATAATGTATAAGTACTAGCAGTAAACATATTTAAATTTACTTTAGAAGCAGTTAATGTTTTAGCATTATCTACTACTGTAGCTAAGAAAGATCCTAATATATTAGTAACATTATTAGTTCCATCTAATGTTTTAACAGGACTTATTCTTGTTACAGTTCTTCCATCTAATGTAATAGCACTTTTTTTATTAAGATTAACATTATAGAATTGTAACATAGAATGATTAGCACTGTTAGCTGCAAACACACCTGTTAATGCTTTTCCTGCCATATATTCATAATAAGTATCTGTTAAGAAACCAGGATCAAATAATCTATCTCCTCCTGATTTTTTCTTTTCTATTTTTTCTAAAGTGCTTATAACATCAGCAAACATAGAAGTATTAGCTCCACTTACCATTGTTTTAAATGCATCTTTAGAAGTAAGAATACTATACATAATATCTATTAAAGCATTATTAGATGCTTCTACAGATTGTTTTTCAGGAAATTGTTTATAATTATATTTTATTTTCTCTAATTTAGATTTTTGAAAAACAAGATCTGGATGTTCTTTTAAGAATTTAGAAACTTCATTCATTGCTTCTGACTCTTCAGTACTTAGTTTTTCTCCAGAATCATATTTCTCTAGTAGATCACTAAGATAGTTCATTTCTTCCTGATAATTACCTGATGAAAAAATATCTGATAATAATCCATTATTTACCATCCAAGTTCTTATCTTAGATAGATCATATCTAGCTGGAGTATATTTGGCAGCATAAGATAAAAAATACATCTTATCTATATCCAGGTCAGAACCTGTAATAGTTAAAATATCTGAAGGCAATTTAATAATACCTCCTTCTGCAGGAGAACTAAATCCTTTGATTCTTAATGGAACAGCTGAATATTTATCTTCAGTAGGAATTCTATAACATATTACTTTTAATAATTCTTTATCTTCCACTTTAGATGGATCTATCATACCATTTTCATCTGCTAATTGTGCTAGTTGATTACTATAAGTGTAAGGCATGATACAATCAACATATTCTATATGTCCATCTTTCATATGTACTTTTAGAGAATTATCAAAACCATAAGAAGATGCTTGATATAAAGCCCCTCCACTAACCTTATTCCTAATAATATTATTTCTAAATATAGAAGATATCATTTGAAATATTCTATTAGATTGAAGAGGGAAGTATAAAGGTAATTTAAATACTTTTTCTCCTTTATAATTCATAAGTTGTACAGCTTCTGTAGTATTTTCAGCAAATTTTCTTTGCATTACTCCACCTTGAAGTTCTCTAGCTAATCCATCTATAGTACCAATTTTATCTATAACTTTCTTATAATTTTTATCATAATTCCATGCTAAAATATCATCAAATAAAGAAGCAATATTCTTGCCAGTAAATTTCATATCTTCAATATAAAATTCAGCATCTTCATCTAAGTTAGCAATAATATGTTTTCTAATTTGAGATCCAAATAGCTGTAGTGTATCTCTAAAGTGTTCTGGTGTATCCATCTGATACATGTAATCATCATTACTTAAATAATAATATTTAACATTAGTTTCAGATAATTCTCTGGGATCACCATTAAAATGTAATATAGCATCTGGAAGAATAGGTTTACCTTGTTTTCTTAGTTTATCTTTAAGTTCTTGAGAAGTATTTAATTCAATACCTTCTTTTACTGCAGATTCAAAGTAAACAGCATCTATACCATTATCTTCCATTCCTTTAACTAGAGCACTTAATAAAGGACTATTTTGCACCATTTGAGGAATTAATACTGCTTCAGAGTTTTTATTTTGTAGTGGTTGATATAAAGAAGTGTTTTTACCATTTATATCTACTCCAGAATCTGTAATATGAGGAGCAAACATATATGGTTTAATAGGTTGTAAAGAGAATGTTAAAATATCTTCTACATTATAAGTACCATTTTTTAGTCTTTGATAAGATGATTCTTTAGCATCATCCCATTTAGAATTCATTCTAGCAATATTTCTATATCTATCTAATGTGATAAATGTTTGTCCATCTGTAGCATTATTTAAACCACTATCAATAATTTGACCATTAGGTAATTTTACTTTCTTATTTCCTTCTGAGTCTGTATAATTAGAATAACCAAATTTAGAAGCAATAATCATAGCTTCTGTTGTTGATACACCATTTAATTTAAGATTTTCATAATAAGCATCAGCTACTAATGAAGGAATTTCATTATCTTTCATTCTAATAGCTTTAAACTTCTCTGGTATTCCTAAAGTTTCCCAATCACCATATTGACCAGGAGACATATTTTGTTTATTTCTTTTAAAGAAGTCTACATCATTTTTATAATAAGCTAAATCTCCAGATGTCATAGTCATAATACTATATTGAGCTAAAGTATCATTATAATAAAACTCCTTTAATTTACTCTCAGTTATTCTTTTGTCATATTTAGTACCATCTAGATCAGGATTAGATTTAAATTTCTTAAATCCCTCTTCCATAGCTTCTTCAATATATTTTCTTAAAGTTGCTTCAGAAGTTTTAAGTTCATCAAGATTATATTTATTTAAAAAAGGAAACATTAAGAATTTAGATCCCCTTCCATCTTTTTCTTTACCTTGATCATTAATAGTAACATCAAAGTTTTTAATACTATAAAGCTTACCTTGTTTAATAAGGGCTTTTCTCTTATTATAGACTTCAATTCTTCTAATTTCAGCTTTAGCTAGTTCTACTAAACCATCTACAGAATAACTTAGATCATAAGATTTTACAAATCTAATTACTGGCATAGAAGAAGCATCTGATGGAATAGGCAACATAAAGTAACCATAATCTCTAGCTCCATTATTAAACCATAAATTAATTTTAGATCCTAAGAAATCAGGTTTACTTAATTCAGAATATCTAGTTTTATCTTTTTCTAGAAACATAGACACTTGAATCTCACTAGCAAGATCTTTAGTTTTTATATTATAAAGTTCTTTTAGCCAAGGATGTGTAAATTTACCTTCATTATCAGTATAGAAAAAGCTCTTTTTAAAAGGTTCAAATGCACTTTTATCTGTTACATCTGTTAATCTTTTAAACAGTTTACCTATAAAAGATGGAGTAATATTTGTAGAATATGTTTTTCCATCTTCTCTTAAAGAAGATTCATACAATGAAGGTCTAACATTTGATAAAGCACTACTTAATGCTTTAATTCTAACATTAACAGGTAATAATTCAAGATCATAATAAGTATTTCTTTTTATATCATAATCATCTTTATTTATAGTATCATGAAAAGCTCTCAACACTCTAAATGAATTTAATAAGAAATCTTGCATTGGTTGGAAGTTAGATTTTTCATCATTTAACTTCATATTAGATTGAAACACTTTTACTAATTCTGATGGTTTGCTATCTATTCCTATAGTATTTAACATATTAGAAACTTCTTTTGCCCAAGCATTAATCTGTGGGTTAGTAAACTTACCAGATTTCCAGTGTTGTTTCCAAAGTCTTACTTTATGAAGTCTAAATGGATTACCTGATACTTCTTGATATATTTTATATATTTTATCTGAATTTTCCTTTAAAGACTTTACAAGCTCTTCTTTATTATGACTAGCTAAAGAATAATTAGAACTCCATATTCTTAACAATTCTCCTGCTTTATTAACACTATTGCCTCCAAATACTCTCATAGTACCATCACTTTGAGAGCTAATAATCATATACTCTACAGAATCACTTCTAAAAGAATTATAAAAATCTACCTGTAATTTAGGATCTGATTTTAAAATGTCTATAATAGAATCTACCCAAGGAAAACTTTGACTTAAAGATTCTAAAGTTTTCATTAAATCACTAGGTTTATTCATTGTAGATAGTTTATTTAACATAGTGGCAAAGACTTCTGTACCACTCATATAAGGTTGATATCCTAAATCATCAGGAGATACTAAAGTACCATCAGAAGTCATTTTAGGAATTCTTCTAATAATATTCCTAGTGCTCTGTCTTAATTTAGTTACTGGAGATATTAACATTTGATCTATTTGCCATCCTTCTTGTTTAACAACTTCTTCATTATTCATAAACTCAGTGTTCTCATCTTGTTGATTCATATCCATATCAACAATTTGCTGAGCTTTAAAAGTGATACCTTCTAATGCAGATATTTCTTTTAACATATCTAATGCTAATTGACCAAACTGAGGATTTCCATCAGCATCAAATTGAACAAGTTCATCTGTAATTAAATCAATAGCATCTATCTGAGTAGGATCTGTATAAATAGCATTATCTCCATGTGCAGAAGCATATAATTGATCATGTATAGTTAAGATATAATCTTCTAAAGAATATTGTTTAATAACATCAACTCTACTTAATTCAGGAGATTCTTGAGCTAAATTATCTATAATATCTTCAAAAGTATCTACTAACATATCTACTCTTCTTTTATAAACAGAAGGAGTAATGTTAGATAACCAGTTTCTTTCTACTAAAGGTCTATTCTTTTTAAATTTCTTTTTATAATATCTTCCTCTATTAATATCATAGAACACTTGTTCTATAGAAGGATTAAGATGTAATTTATTTCTAATTAGATAGTATATATTTTTAAAGAAATCACTGATTTTATCTAAGATAGATTTATTAGTAATTTGATCTGTTTCTACATAATCTCTAAATTTATCTGCTAGAGTTTCTTCTACAACTACATCAGATTTACCAGTTAAACCAAGTTCTTTTCTAGCTTTCTCTAATAATTTATTAGTTTCTGATTCTGTTAAAAACATATTAAACACAGCATGAAAAGCTTCATGATATGTAGTTCCACTAGCAGCTATATCTGATAGTTCTATAATTCCATCTTTAAATCTTCCCCAAGCATATAAATTACCCACATTAATTAGACCTCTGTGAATCTCAACTAATTCATTGTCTGTTAATTGAGGTAAATTTTCTTTTAACCAAGATAATTCTTTGTTTAAATCAGCTTTTTCATAGTTTAAAGGTTCAGACATTAATCTGTATTTGTCATCATCCTTTCCCCATTCAGCTTTTCTAGATAAGTCAGGTTTAATAAAGTTCTTACCTTTTAACTTATTAGCTAATTTATTATTAGGACCAGATAAGGGACCTCTTTTTTTAGGAGAATTAGGTAATTCTTTTATTGCATCTACAGTTAAAGTTTGTTCAAAAGATTGTTCTACAGGATCTGTAATTTTTTCTTTTGGTTTAGGTTCTTCTATTTTAGTTTCTTTAGTAGGTTCTTTAACTTCAGATATAGTTTCTTTTACTGGATTAAGATCTACTAAATTTCTATCATATCCAAATGTTGGAGAATGAAATGGTTCACCTGGAAATATATTCATTTGTAATGCATCTGAATTTAATAATTCATTCATTATTTTATTTCCAGATTTATTTAAAAGATTATAAGGAATGTTGATTAAAGATTCTTTTACTCTATTAATAGCTTCTTCTCTAGAAACAGCTTCAACATCTTCATATTCAGATCCATTATATTTTTGAATCATAAAAGGAAGATCTGCACTATTATTTTTTACTAATCTAATAACAACATATTTAGATAGTTCATAAGATCCTTTACTAGAAACTTCAGGATCTGAATCTAATATCTTTTTAAAAGCATTATTAATATTAGTCCTATAATAGTTATGTAGAGCTGAACCTTGTTGTAAAGTATTATATTTTTGAGTGTAAAGTCTTAATGGAAAATAATCTCCATTAGCACTTTGTACCATAGCAAATAAATGACCTGTTCTAAAGTTATCAGCAGGTGGTGTATGAAAATTATTCATATCAACACCAGGAATATTAAAAGTATATCCATTAGTTTCTTTTCCTACAACTATACCTAACTTAATATCTTCAACATTATCTACTTGTAAAGCTTCTTTAATTGGATAATAATTATCTCCATCATGTGTAATTATACCATAAGATTTACTAGTTATAAAAGAAGATACATTACAAGGGATAACTCTTTTACCATTAATTAATACAGGTTCTCCTTGATAACTAACAGCTTTATTATATAATAATGCTCTTTGTTGTTTAAGTATATGTATTTCTTGATCTGTAGCTCTCCATTCTCTAGCTTTTTTCTCTCTTCTTAACCAACTAATACCATTATTATTTTCATCATATATTAAAATATCAGCATCATCTGCACTATGTTGATATTGAAGAAATTCTTCAGGAATACCAAAGAAAACTTTAGATCCTACATTAGCCACTTCAGGTTTAATAGTTTCATCAAAACTAATATAAGAATTGTATTTTATAGAATCCATTCTATTCTGAGGAATAGTTTTTATTCTTTGATTACCTTGAGAATCTGTATATTTATCATAACTATATTTAAAAGATACTAATCTTAAAGGATCATTCTGATTATACTCAGTTTCTACATTATCAGATTGTTGACTATTATCTTCTTGTACTGGAATATTATCAGGAATATCTTGTGAAGGAGTAACATCTCCATATTGTTTAGATTCTTGTAATCCTTTTATATAATCTAAAACTTCATTATAAGCTATAAACTCTTCTTCTCCTAATAGTTGTTCATTTATAGGAGTTTTATTCATTAAAGCTTCTTTAATAAGTTCTGCTGCAACTGGTTCTTCTGTAATATCAAAGAATCTAGCAGCAAGAGCATTAGCTTGGGATTCTGTAGGATTATCTAAACTAAAATCTCTTAAAAGATCATCTTCAGATTGATATATTTTATTGAAAGCTTCTTCAGATAAAGTGTTTGTTTCTGCAGATTTTTTAGCTTCATCTCTAGCAGCTAAATATTCATTTAAACTAGAAGCACTATTAATAGATTCTACTATATCATTAACTACTTCATCTTTGTTTCTACTTTTATCAGTAATAGAATCATTTGAATCTTGTTGGACAGGACCAAATAGTTCTTCATTCATTGTAGCAGTAATAGAATCATCTATATCAAATTCATCAGTTTCTGATATATTTCCAGATTCTGTACTACTATAATCTAATCCTTCATCATTAGATATTTTAGAATCTGAATCTTGTTCAGGAGATTCTGAAGATTTGGGTTTTTTCTTATTAACTTTTTCTTCAGTTTTTTCTTCATTAGTCTTAGTAGTTTGTTCTGAAACTTTTTCCTTAGACTTTGGAGAAGTTTTTTCTTTAGTAGTTTCTTCAGGTTCTGTTTTAAGATTTTGCATTTCTGTAAGAAGATCTATAGAAATCATTCTTTCAGCAAAATTCTTTTCTAAATTATAAGCTATATCTTCTAATTTAGGATTTCTAGCTATAATATTAGATAAGTTATTCTTTTGAAGAATAAGTTGTTTATTATCTGTTATATGTTTTTTATAATGATTTTTAAAGTTACTTTCTCCTAAATCTTTAACTCTACTTATAGTATCTATATTTTTTAGTACTTCTTGAGCTGCTCTATTCCTTAAAGCTAGCACAATACTAGAAGCATCTTCTTTTCCTTCTATAATAGATTGAACAGCAGTATTTAATTCATTATTAAGAGTTTGGTCTAATGCTTGTTGTTTAATACCTTCTTGTTCAACTAAAGCATATAATGTAGTTGCTTTTTTATTTTTTCTAAAAGCAGGATATTTTTGAAGACTATCAATAGTAGGCTTTATTGCTTTTAATGTTTCTAAATAATTATTAGCTGTTACTTGATCTTCTCCTTCTAATGTACCTACTCTGTCTTCATACATTTGAATTAATTGATCTAAACTATCAGCTTTTACATGTTTTCCTAATTGCTCTTCAAATTCATGTTGGGATAAAATTTTAAAAGCATCTGGATTCTTTTGAACAGTAGCTATTTCTTTAGCTGTTCTATATTTATTTAATCTATCTAATGCTTTTGTGTATATTTTATTTAAAGTAGGTCCTGCAGCTCTAAATAAACCTCCACCAGCAGCTCCTAATAAAATAGAAGTTTTAAATTCTATATCATCAGTGTATTTATCCCATCTCTCAGAAAATGATTCACCTAACATTTTCTTTAATTCAGGATCACTTAGAGCACTAAATTCAGCTTCTTTTTGAATAACATATTGAGTACCTTCTTCTAATCCTTCAGATACAGCATTCATACCATAATCTGATAGACTATTAGCAATTCTTTTTAATCTAGAATTAGCATTTTTAAATGAAGCAAATCCACTTAAAATACTATCAAATTGAAATGCATCTAATAGAAATAGAGGCATATTAGCTTGCATGGTAATAGAAGCAGCTTTACCAGCATCTAATCTTAATTGAGCTTCATCATTAACATATTTGTCATCTAATTTGTGAGCTTCAATAAAACTATCATAAGCTTCTTTAGCTTCCATACCAGATTCCATAATTCTACTAGTAAGACCTGCACCTACATTAGCTGTAATTCTTGCTGTATTAGCTGCTCCTTTAGCTGTAGCACCAAGTTTCATTCCTAATTTTCCTAATCCTTTTCCTATAGTACTAAATCCTTTAGCAGCTGCTATACCTGGAATCATAAGAGATAATGTTGTAGCAATACTTTCAGCATTGCCAGCCCAAAAAGTAGCATCAAACATAGCATCCCATAGACTATCAGATTTAGATTGCATAGTTCTATAAATAGGATCAGTAAGATCATTCATAGATTCTTTTAATTCTCTAAATGTTTTAGAAAATTGATTCTCAAAATCTCCTACAATTTCTTCTCCAAATAAAGCTCTGTATGTATTAGGATTAACTAAATAACCTAATGATTCTAGAGTACCTGCAGTAATTGCAGATACTCCTCTAACAGCTCCTTTACCTATTAATCCTAGTAATGATTGTTGTTTAGCAAAATAATCTTCTCTTAATTCTGGATTAATTAAAGATTCATAAGACATATTTGTATCATATCCATCAGCTACATTATATTGAATTGGACTTCCTTGTAGCCAAGATTGAGGTGTTTGATTTTCTTGTGCAGCTTTTCTATAAATATCCCAGTTAGTTACTCCACTAGAATAAACATATTCTCTACCATTTGGAGAGTTAGGATTATCTATATATTCTCTACCATTCTCATCTGTTTTTATTTTACCTGTTAAGTTAGGTAACTTATCTTCCTCCATAAGAGGGGTTGAGTTTTCTTTCTCTACTAACATATTTTTGTTCTAGTACTAAAGGTGTTAATTTTTCTATAACTGAATTAAAAGGTAATCTTTGTTGTTCTGTATATCCTATAATTTGACCTCTATTATTATATTTAGGTAAACTCATAGTTATCATAGCTTCCATACCATTAGGTCCAACAGCTTTTTCCATCTTGATAGGCAATCCAGTGATAGGATCTGTGAAAGTTATCTCACCTCTACTATTATCATAATATTTATTAAATAAAGTATTTGCTACTATGAATTTAGATTGATCAGATTCAATTGGCTTTCTTACTGCTTGATATTTTTTACCATCTTCCATAATAATAAATGCAGCCATAGCTCCATTAGCAGCAAAAGCTGTAGAAACTTCTTTTACTTTATTATCATCACTAAACCCAATAGCTTTATGAAAATCTTTTTGGTCTTCTACAGTTTCACCATCTATATACCAATCTTGTACAGAACCAGGTAAAGAACCTGTTTTTAATTCATCTATATCTTGTTTATATTTTTCTTCATACATTGCTTTAGGAACATACTTAAATGCAGCAGTAGTTTTATTACTCTTAGCATAATTATCTTCCCATTTAAGAACATCTTCTCTAGTTATATTAGGATTAAGGGTTTTTAAATACTCATATTCTTTGTCAATAGCTTGATTAGCAAATTCTTTTGCTTTATTTGATTCTACTAAATCATCTGTTTGAAAACTTGTTCCATATGAACTTAAAGCTCCTGGCATATATGATCCAGGAATATAAGTATTACCTCTCTTTGGTAATCCATTTTTAGCAATATCTGCTAAATTATCAGAAGTTAGCCAAGGTAATGATAGTATTTGAGTTTGAGCATCAGCATTCATTCCACTAGAACTAATAGACCCATCTTGTAATTTTTTAAATAATCCAAAATCATAATTGGTTTTATTTTCTATATCATTTCTATAGAAAGTTAAAGCTCCTTCATTACCTAACTTATCTAGATCTTCCATGATATTATTAGTTAATCCCAGTTGTTGTCTTTCCTTTAAATAAGACATTGCTTCAGGATTACTCATTATTCTACTAATTATAGTATTTTTAATTCTTTCTGGAGATAAAGTCACAGTCTTATTAGAAGAATCTGTTATAATACCTGTTGAAGGATCATATTTATATCCTAAATCTTTAGCAATAGTTTGAGGGGTAATTTCTTTTCCATATTTACTAACAAGCTCTTGTAAATCTACAGCTTTAGTAGAAGCCCAAGGAGAGTATGTTGCATTAGAACCTGCTCCACCAGATTGATTATATCTTTGTAAAGCAAATGCTAATCCTCTTTCATATTGATCTCTATTAATTTCTCCTTTTTCTAATCTTTTCTTTTCATCTTCAACATTTTTTAAATATTGTTGATAAGCTTGACTTGCTCTTCCTAAATAACCTCTGCTAGAGATAGCTTGTTGTTTTTCTTGCAATATCTGTCTAGCTCTTCTAGAAAGATCTTTATTATAACCAGATCTTAATAGTTGATCAGATAGATCATTAATATTTTCTTTATATTTATCCATCCATTGTTGTACTCCAGGTTTATCTACTTCTAATGCTGGAACATCAAATAAGCCTTCTTGATCTAATAAAGCTTGATATTGATCATGTTTTTGTTGCATCATTTGTGGTCCTATAAGCATTTCTTGTAGAGTCATTGGATTATATGTCAATGGTTGAAATTGATCATAGTAGTTAACTGCCATAGTTTATATTTTAGTGTGAAGTGTTGCACTTAGTTGTATACATATATATAATCTAAATGCAACAGATCACAAAGATACTAAATTATTAAAGTTATTCCAAATTTTTATGATTTTTTATATTTCACTTGTCCTAGAGCATCTAAATAATAATCCATACCCATAGTTTTAATAGTATTTCTATAAGCTTTTTCTCTACCTATACTTCCTAATCCTTGCATAGCTCCAGATAGATAATTTCTAATAGCAGTTCTTCTAGCAGCTCTATTTCTAGCATTTATATCATCAGTCATAGTTTTAGCTGAAGCATTATATTGTTTAGCTCTAGCTCTTTCTGAAGCATTAAATTGATTAGTTCCTCTATTGAATTCTTTAGCTTGTATTCTTCTTTGTTCATTGACAGCTTCTGCTTGTAATGCAGCATCTGAAATTGCTTTTTGAGTTTGTGCATTTAATCCTAAATTAGCAGCTAATATAGCAGCTCTTGATCCACCACTAGCATCAGCAAAAGATCTTCTAGCATTAGAAGCTTGATTTAATATAGGATTAGTATATGTATTTGGATCAATAGGATTATACTGTAGATAATCATTTAATTGCTCAGGTGTAATATATGTAGGATTAACTCTTTCAGCTTTACCTACTGTTGCAGCTCCAATTAAATTACCTAATACTGGAGCATATTGTAACAATGAACCTAATCCTTGTAATTTCATAGCTCTTTCATGTTTCTTATAAGCTTGATAATCTTCAGGATTTAATGTAGCTAGTTGTTCTGGAGTTAGTTCAAAATCTAAAGTGGGATCAAAGCTAGCTTCATTTTCATTAGCAATTCTATTACCTTCTAAATCTGCTTCTAATTGATAGGGATCAAATTCTTGTTTTCTTTTTATAGAATTTACTTCTGAAATTTTAGTAGGATTAATTATTTTATTAGAACTAGAATTTGTAGTTAATTTTTGAGGTTCTATAGGATTATCAGTTACAGGAACATCTAACTTAGGATCATATAAATCTCTAGGAGTAAATTGTCTTCTTCCTAGGTTTACATTAAAATTAGGACTCCAATCTACACTAGTATAATCTACAGGTATATGAGGTAATTCTAAAGGTTCTTGTTTCCTTCTAAATGGATGAGCCCAACCTTTTCTATACAAAGCTGTTCCAAAAGGATTATTTTTAGAATAATTCCCATCTAAATTTCCTCCAAATGCAAATTGCTGTGGTTCTATAGGTATTTCTTGATTTAAAGGCTGTTCTAGCTCACTAGAGATATTTTCTTCTTCAGGCATATCAACTATACCTTGTTCTTTATCTAAAGCTTCTACATCCTCTATTCTAGTCCATTTTTCTTTTAAAAAATTCTCTTCTTCTTCAGTAATAGACTCATCAATTAATCCTATATGATATAATCTAGTATAGTAATCTTTATTTTCTGTTAGATGATCTAGAGCTATTTCTCTAGCAGCTTCTATACTGTCTGTATGTTCCATTTCAACTTTAATACCTACAGATATTTCTAAAGGATCAAATAATTCAGTAGCATTTTCTCTAACTTCTTTAGAAGCTCTACCACCTTTTAATTTTTCCTCTTTAATATTAGAAGCAGCTATTCTTTTTACTTGTTCATCTGTAACTTCTTTTAATTCATTGCCTAGATTTTCACTTTCGCCTTCTACTTCTTTAATAGTAGGACTAGGTTCCATAGGTTCTCCATTTAAACTACCACCTTCAGCAAATGTGTTAGAATCTTCTAAATCTTTTTTCATATTATTTGCTGCTTGTAATCTAATCATCATTTCTTCAAATCCTCTTTTACTAATAGGATCATTAGGATGTTCTTCTATATCTTTAGCTAATATTTCACTAGCTTCAGCAAATGTTTTTCCTATTAGATTAGAAGGAAGATTTAATTCTTTGACTATATCTTCATCTAAAGTTAATCTATCTGAAAAGATATAATCTTGATATCTAGTTTCTCCTTCTTCAACTAGGTTTACATTTCCATTATCACCTATACCTTGTGGTATTCCACCTATAGGAGATTCTTCATGACTACCTCCAGTATTAAAAGAAGTTAAACCACCTTCTGCAAAATATTTTCTGCCCATTAAATTATTAATATTTCCACCATCAGCAAAGCCATATGCTTTTCCCATATAACTTTCTAATGTAGCCATAGTATTTAATCCTCTAGCTTTATTCTTAGCTCTTTTTTCTTTTCTTTTAGCTTTTTTCTTTCCAAATATAGACTTAATACCTCCAGCTATAGCACCACCTACAGCTCCAACAGCACCACCTACTACAGTTCCTATACCTGGAACAATAGATCCAACAGTTGCTCCTAATCCTGCACCTGCTCCTACAGAACTTCCTATAGCTTGCTTAGTATTAAAATCTTTTTTAACTTGAGAAACATCTATATATGTAGGATCAAAATTATTTTCCTCATCTACATTAGCTTGTTGATTTTCTCCTTGAGATGTTATATCTGGAGAAGAAAATAATGTAGCTACATCAGATACAGTACTTAAAGGATCAATACCACTTAAATTAATTCCTTGTTTAGGTATAATAGGATTAACTTTTTGTTGAGTTAATGTCATAACAGGTTCTGGAGATTGAGCTGTTAAATTAGGATTAATAATAGATCTAGACACCATAGGAGAATTTAATAATCCTCCTCCATCTAATTGGTTAGTATAATAATCTAATCCTAATAATTCTCCTCCATTAGCATGTTTCCATTTCTTAGCATTTTGAGCAAATATAGCTCTCTTTCTAGTTAATGGATTTTTACTATGTGTTAATTCTTCAGTGGTTTTACCTGTTCTCTTTTTAGTAGCATTAAATTTACCTCTATTTTCAGGTTTTATATGTATACTCATTTTACCACCATTTTTATATTGTTCTTTTATTGGAATATCCCATCCTTTTTCTAATAAGTTGGCTTCAGCTTCATTAGGTAATTTATCTAATAAAAATTTAGCTTTATTTATTACTGTGTTAACTTGATTAGACTTAGAACCTTGTGCTTTATGTAAAGCTTCTGTAATTTGTTCTATAGTAGCATTAGGATTATCAAATATTTTTTTAAGTGCTTTCTTTTTATCTGTTCTAGTTAGAAAGTTGTTAATATAAAATTCTGTTTGAGATAAGTAAGGATTAGTATATTTACTGCCTTCTTCTGTATTTATCCAATCTTGATACCAATAAGAAGTTGGTTTTTCATGAGATTTTTTATTTTTAAAGTTATTTACTCCTTCTTCAAAAGAATATAATCCTCTATTAACTATTCCTCCTTGTTCTCCTTCTTGGATTTTATTAGGATCCCAAACATTTCCTTTTACATATTTATTTCCTCCTTTTGCTGTTTCTTGATGGGATAATGCCATTAAAGCAGCAATCTGTTTTTTACTATATTTACCTTTTAAAGCTTCATAAAAAGCTTTGGCATTATCAGCATTTTCTTCTTGAAATAACAGAGTAGATTTTTCATTATTTAAATCTCCTAATATATTTTGTTCTATGCTTTTTAAAGTTAAATCTCCTTTAGTAATCAAACTTTTATATTTATTAAGTTTTTTTACAAAATCAGGATTTTCTAATCTAAAAAGCATTTCTTTTATTTTTAAATCACTATATGGAGAATTAGAATTAGATAATGAATTTAAAAGTTTATTTCTAACTATTTCTTTTAAATTATCTTGAGTCATTATATAGAATATTTAACATTAATATCATGCAGTATAATTTTCCTATTATTATCATTCTTTAATCCTAATTTAATAAATTGCCATCCATTTCTCATTCTGATTAAAGATTTTGAATGTCTAGGAATAGGTGTTCTCCATATTCTAAATCTTTCTTTTAGATTATTACCAAATATTAATGGAACTTCTTCTGAATTTTGTCTCTCATTCCAAGAATGTATATAATTATATGTTTCATTATATATATCTTTATCCCATTTATTATTTTCTAAAGAATAACATTCAGATCTAAATTCTATGTTATCATATGTTTTATCTAAATCATAATTTTCATTAGATATAATAGTAATAGAACTATCTTTTAAATCTCCATAGAAACTATTATAGTCTCCTTCAAATTGAAGATATAAATGTTCTATATTATTTATTATATGATCTGTTAAGAAAGTATCTTTATAATTAATAAATATATTTGGTGTAATGTCCATAAATTCAGTAAAAGCATTAGCAGCTTCACTAAATATTAATGACTCTGTATCTTTAAAATTAAAATATATTTCATCATTATTATTATGGAAGAAAGAATTAAAATCTTGAGATAAATCTATATTAGACATATAAGAGTGGAACCCATAATTAGTGGAGATATCTTGCATTCCTTCTCCTGTAATCTTGTTAATAGAACTATTGGTATCATCTATATAATAGATTCCAGTATTAGAAGAACATATACCCCATTTATTAGTAGTTCCAGATTTAGTAGTAATATATCTTTTATCAGATAAGAATTGTCCAGTTCCTAATTCAATAGGCACTCCATCTGAAGGAGTTAATTGAACTCTAGGATTAATAATAAGATAACTTACAGCAGTATCTTGAAATCCATACATGAAACTGTTAAATTCTTGTAATTTTCTAATTTCACCATATTGACCATCAAGATCTATAAATTCATTTTGAAGAATATTAGTAGCATTATCTATTTTAGATCCTAATGTTTTAGTACTACTAGCAATTATCTTATTGGGAAAATTAGTTTGTACATCTACATCTGAAGGTATTTGAGAATAAGTAAATAGATCATTTAACTGATTATATACTTCATTGAATTTATAATATTGTTCAGGTTGTGTATATTTAATATCAGTTAATTTATCAGAATTGTCTATTCTTCTATCTAAATCTATAGTAGATTCTACCATAAATGATAACACTTCTGCAACTCCATTTGTAGCTTGTGTGTCTGTAATATATGATTTTAAAAGATTAAATCTTTGTAGATAAATATCTCCTTGATCTGCAATAATATCAATAGGTTTCTGTATAGTACTAGAATATTCTATAGGAACTTCTTTACTACATACTATATATAGATTATTGTTATTATCTGTTTCTCCATATTGTCCAGATTCTCCAGTTATCTTTCTACTAAGTTCTATTATAGGAAATTCTTTAGTAGTCCAATTATAAGTTCCTTTTTCTCCATGCTCTATATCAGAAATAGGAGCATACTTAATATCATTATAGGCTGTAAATACATCATCTATTGCTTTATCTGTATTACTTTGGAAATGATAATAAGGTTGAACATTATCATATTCAGGTAATTCTGCCACAGCAGGAAAAACTATATGTTGAGATGTTTTACCATGATATGTTAAAGTTTTAGCAGCATCTCTATCAGTATAATGAAGATCTATATCTGAATTATATTTTATAGATTTACCTATATTCTTCATAAATAAATCAACAGTGCCATTATTAGCTCCTCCATACTGTTTTTCACTATCAGTTCTCAATAAAGTATATTTATCTGAAGAATCTTTTTTAATAGGATCAAATCCATAATAAGCTCTAAAATAAGAAATTTTATGATTATTAGTAGGACTATCATAAGTAAAAATCAATCCTTCTCCATTACTAAGATAGCCAGGTCTAAGATAAGTTAAAATTCTATCTTCATATCCTGGAATACTAGCACTAACAGTTACATTTTTATTATTAGTAGTGTCTAATGTTGTGGAAGATGATAATGTCCACCTATTAGTTGTTATTCCAACTAATTTAATTTCACAAGAGTTTAAATCTAATTTTGGTTGATCTGGAAAAGATATTTCAGGAGACCACATATTTACAATACTACTATCTCCATAAACACAATAGTTAGAATCAGTAGTATCTGCTATAATACTTACAGGATTATAAAAAGTTGAATCTTTTGCATCAAATTCTATATTATCATATACATAACTATCAGGACTACCTAATACTCCAACTGTTAAATCTGCTTTTCCACATAAAGGCTGAAATACTCCTTTAGCTGGAAATATTGCATGTGTAGGCATTTTACTAGAAGTAGCTACTGTCTTTTTATCAGGACTATTAATTCCCATATTTCTAGTTAAATAATCAGGCATAGCCCAAAAACCAGTGTCTCTTTGAGTTCTTTGAAAGATGGTGGGAGTTAATATACCCTGAGACAGTATACTAGAATTTGAAGTATCTCTTTTAACTCTAACTATTCTAGCTCTAACTATTCCAAAGTCTTGTACTAGTATCTTACATAAACTTATGGGAATTGTAAAAGTTACTCTAGAATAATTAGCAGATATGTTAACATTTAATCCATTTTCAATTTCATTAAAAGGAGCTTCTGTATAAGATTCTAATCCACCTCTAGGATTAGATTTGATATTATTTATTCCTCTAGGTATATAAACATCTTTTAGATATATTACTTCTAACCATTGTCCATATTTATCACAAAATTGTATTCCAAATCTATAAGTTTCCCCTCTTTTAAAAGAAGTTTTAATTTTTCCTTTTTGATCATTTTGATATGGATTATATTTTAAACTAGATTGTATATTACCTTTCCATGTTTCATTAGCAGCAACTGAAGTGCTATTAACATCTTGAGTGAAATTTTGTTGTTCAGCAGGTAATATTGTATAAGTATCTATAATTTGAGTTTCAGCCCCTATACTATATTTAATAAAGTTTGGACTGGCATTGATTAAATCATTATCACTACTTTTATAAGTTCTACTAGTTTTATCAAAACTTAGTTCTTCTGCTCCTTGAAAATTATATTTACCATTAGGATCTATTAAATCTTGTAGATTATTATGTTCTTCTTTATAATTAGCAAATATTAATCTATTTGAATGTTGAGCAATACAATTAGGAATTAAAAAATCTGATCCTAAAAAAGTTAATTGTTCTAATGATACATCTTCTAGTGATACTAAACCATTATCTTTATAAGTAAATTCATTTCCACCTTTTATAGGACCATCATATATAAGATTAATCTTAGGAAGACTATTATATTCAGTCCTATGTATTCTATATAATTTTATATTAGAAAATCCTTGTTCAGGAATTTCATTTACTGTTATATTAAAAGCCACAGGAACATTAGTATCTTTTTCATATCCTTTACCTGTACTAGTAATAGCATATAATTCACTTAAACCACTAAGTTTAGATTGAGCTCCATATTTTCTATATAGATTATATCCATATTGAATCATTCCTGCTTTAAATAAACCTCCAGTAGTTTGGCTAACTTCAATATTACCATAGCCAATTTCAGGAACAAAATCTATAACACTAATATCATTCTCAGCTCCATCTGCTATATTCACATATCTAGGTTGATTTAAACCATCTATCCAGTATACTTTTATAATAGAATCAGATTCATACCATCCTATGGTTTCTATCTTATGTTGAATATTAAAATTCATATTTCCTTCTAAGATAGTAATCATTTGATTAGTTTCTGTATCTATTCTATAAATTCTATCAATAGCAGGATTTTCTTGATGTGTAAATAATACTATATAATTTTTAACTTCACAATGTCCTAATATGATTCCTTTAATTGCTAAAGTATTTCCTTTGTCATCTGTTACAATATATTCTTTATTACCTTTCTCATTAGTTACAGCAAAAGTAGTTTGACTGTCTGTAGCTAATAGTCTGGCATTTCTTATCTCATAAGCATATTCATTGCTAAACTTAGATTTTGAGATATCTTGATTAATTCCCTTAATCAAATGTTTTTCAATCTTAGGTATTCCCATATTATTGTGTTCTTAAATATTCCTTACTTCCTAATGATGCATAATATTTATCATGTTGTTTTAAATCAGGAATAAGTCTATTAACTATATTTGTAAAGTTTTCTGCTTCATCTAATGACATTTGATGTAATTGAGTACTAGCTCTACCAATAGACCAAGCATATCTTTGTTCTACCATTTGAAGTACTTGATAAGGCATTCTCATATTTTCTACTAGTATAGTATAATATTGAACTTTAATATAATCAATTAAAGCTCTCATAATAGCAAAGTTTTCAGGAACCATAGGCATTCCATCCTCATCTACTACTATACCTCTATATGCCATTTCAACAAATCCATTTCTAAAGGAAGTATAAATCATTCCATTATTGATTGTATAAGTTAAATCAGATGGACCTTCTTGATAACAATATTGTTTTCCTGTAGGATGGAATGTATCTGTAGATCTTCTCATTGGAATGAAAGCTTTATCATTATTATGATACCTCATTCTTAATTGTACTTCTTTAACAAAATTACAAGGTAACTTGCCCATGTAATCTTTTATCTCTATATCTGAATCTGTTTTATAATCTTTAAGTAATTTTGGAGAGTTTAATATCTGAAAGAAATCAGTAACATAAATTACTACTGCTTCATAATTTAAATCAGCCATTATATTATTACTTTTAAGTCTATCTAACAGTTCAATCAATTTTACATATCTCATATTTTTCTTGTTCTAATGCATCTATTTTATGCTCTCTAATGTTTTTAGAAAATTGTCTAGACATTATTCTAGCTGGTTTATATTTTAAGAATCTTAGTTTATCATATCTATTAGCAATATCTGAAACAGTATATCTAATTTGATACATGTAACCATCAGAATGTTGATTTAAAAGATATATTACTTGTCTATTTTTTTTAGCTTCTGGATCAGATTCCCATAATTCTTTAGTAGCTTTATAATTAATAGGAAGATTATTAATTAGTTCTCCATCTTCAAATTTAGGACTTTTAAAATGTTTTCTAATTCTAATTTGTCCTAATCTATAAGGAAATTTTATATCCATAGCTTTCTCAGAAATAAGAAGAGAATATTGTTCCATGATAAAATCTAATATCTCTTTATATTTCTCATAAGGAATTTGTTTACAATTTTTACAATAATATCTCCAATAGTCTTTACAACTATATGAATTTTTAAATTTATGCTCTCTTTGTTCACTCATAATTATACTCTAGATCTTTGATCCTCAATTCCTTCTCCATCATTAACAACATCTTTAGGTCTTTGAATTCTAGTAAGTTCTTCTAGTGTTAATTTAATAATAGGATCTACCATAGAATTATTAATAGGAAATTCTTCTTCATAATAATCTCCTTCATTTCCATTAGCATAATACACTTGAGAAGGATCAGAAAAAACTCCAAATATTAAGACTTTAGTTAGATTAGTAAAAGATGAATTAAAAGATTTTAAATATAATCTCTCATTTCCTAATGCTACATATAATAGATCTTTTGTCCATCTATTTGAACCTACAGAAGGCAATCTTTCAAATGTAACTAAATTAAAAGGAATTGCTGTATAATCTGTACTCATTATAATAGTAGTAGCTACTCCTGCTTCTTGTGCAAAATCTACCATTTCAGGTATTTTATCCACTGATCTTAATAATACTTCTGAATATTTTAGATCAGGAACAACTCTAATTTTTTCTAAAGGAACATTTAATGTTTGATAACAAGACCTAGGTACAGACTTTCTAGCATCTTTGTAATGTTGCTTTAGAAGAAAAGCTCTTTTATCTATTAAAACATTATAAATATATTCTTCAGAAAAGTCCTGAATAGAATCATCTGAATTAATAGATAAGAATTGTAATACTCTAAATATTAGTTCTCTTGTCCTCATTTTATTTTATTTAAATTAATTTACAAAGATACAACATTTTATAGCTTTTTCCAAACTTTGTTTTTAAATATATAATCTGTTGCTCCTGTAATCTTAGCATTAGGATTTCTATTTACATATGTTGTTTTGAATCCTTTTGTTCCATATTTTATAAATAAGAATTTCTTAGGAATATTTTCTAATATCTGATCTATAGTATCTCTAGATTGATATTCTATTTTATATTGTTTACCTAAATCTATAACATCTAAATCTAGATATGGAGATCTATATGTTGCTTTTATTGTTTTTATGATTGTGTCTTTAAGATATAAGGTGTCTATTACCTTATTTAAGAGGAGGTTTTGATTCTCTTGAGTGATTGTTTGATTAACTTTTAAAAGTCTCTTATATTTAATATTTAGAGCCTCTATTTGTTTTTTAGAATCATCATTAATATGTTTAAATTCATTGGTGGTTACTATTAAAGATTTAATAGTAGCAGCATTAAGAGAATCTTTAGTTTTGAAATTAATTATTTCTGTAGTGAGAGCTTCTTGATTATGAGACAATCTTTCTATATTAGCTTTCTGTTTTTTAATATATTTAGCTTGAAAACTAATAGTACATATTAAACCTAAGAGTACTATAAATACTCCTAAGTATAACTTCCATTTTATATTCATATTATTCTATTGTTATGGTTATTTGATCTGTAGCCTGTTTAAGCTTATAATAGAGATCTTTAAAAGTCTGAGTACTGTTAGAAACCCAACCATCTTTAGTTTTTTGTCCTACTAGAAGGCAGCCAAGGGAATTGGATGCTTCATTTCCTGTATGTATTAAAACACCCTCAAATCCAGGAACATCTAATAGTCTAGGAAGTTTACCTTCACAGAAAGTGGCCCAAGACCTATCTTTAAATTTAGGACTTACTACATCTAAAGTAATTTGATAAGTTCCTTTAGGAATAGCAGTTTCTCCATATACTTTTTTAGATTGAATTTCTGTAATAGACATTTCATTAGTTAATGCTCTATCAGTATCTTCAATTACATCACATTGATATATACCATCAATATATAATTTACCTTCACAATAGTTATCTTGATTATTTATTCTTTTTAAAACTAACTTCATAACTTAAAAATTTATATAAAACAAAAAATGCCCCCTATCAATTAAGATAGAGGGCTCATTAAACAAAATCCAAGAACAATTACCTGAATAGTTTATGTTTTTCTGCCATAGTTCCATATAGATATGTCAAGAAAATAAAATATGCCTTAGCTTCAGGATATGGAAAAGAATCATCAGTTAAAGATTTATATGTATTATAAGCAAGTTCATTAATAGACTTACCCTCATATTTTTCTTTAGCTTTCTTCTTATTCATAATAAAATTAAAATCATACCTATTTACAGAAGAAAATTCTCCAGTAAAATGTAGATTATTATTTTTCCTAGCTCTTTCAGTTTCTTCAACTGACCAAGGCTCATCATCTTCAAAATCTAATAGAAGCAGACCACATTCAAGCATTTCTTTATCTAAATGATATCCATGTTCTTTAACATGTTCCATCATTTTAATATCACAATATTCTTTTTCTTTACCACTTTTCTCAGAAAATCTATTATGCATAGTCTCTTGCTCAAATGGTTTATTAGAATATCTTCTAGACATATTCATATCATCATTATAGTTTCTCATATTCTTAAAGCCTTTGTTCTCAAAGTCTTGTTTGAATTGATCACTAAACATATCTGAATCATATCCAGAGGTTCCAAATAGTTTACTCATCAAATGTCTCATAACTGATCTGTTTTAACTTGTTCATTTTTAGCATTATTAAATAAGGTTTTTAGAGATTCTAGATCAGATCTTTCAATCTCATATGTTTTATTACTAATCAAATTAGCTAAACCTTTAGGAACATTAGGAAGATCTCCAAGTTTAAATTTAAATCCTCCAGTCTCATCAATTAATTTGAGATATTTATCTAATAACCTATCAAGATGTAGATTACCTTCTGCATCTGCTAGTAAACTAATAAAAGAACCTATTTTGTTTTCAACTATTTCATCTACTATAGGAAGCATTAGTTTAGTACCAAAATTGTTTCCTGTTAGTTGAACTATAATATTTTTAATCCATCTAGGAGCTATTTGTTTAAAAATTTCTACATCTGATATCATAATTTATTCCTTTCTTTTAACCATTGTTCAAATTCAAATTGATGTTTCTTATACTCTTCTAAATCTTCTAATTTTTGTTTATTAATTTCAACTGCTTTAGATTTACAATCTTTAATTACCTTCAATAAATTTTCAGAAATTAATCTACCTTCTCTAGTAGAACTAAATTCTTCTTTAAATTTATTAAGAAGAAACAATTGAAAATGTTGATTATAGAGATTATTAGCTTCTACAAATTCAGGTATTGAATTCATAGTCAACATATCTGATTCAGAAACACTAGATAATTCTACTAAGATTTCTTCAGATACTGATTTAGGCAATTTCTGAATATTATTATTAGTTAATTGTCCTAACTTTTCTTGTGCTAATTGAGCTTGTTCTGCTAACTGTTCTGCAATATTTTTCATAGTAATATAAGATTAAAAAGGGGAGAACTTAATCTCCCCAATTAATTATGCAGTAGGAGTACTAGAAGAAGCAGCTACTCTAGGGCAACCACATGATCCCCAAGGACCATTAGCTCCTTCATAACCTGTTACTACTGGAGTCTCAGGTAATACATTTACTCCATAGATTACACCACAAGTTTTCTTATCAGTATATCTATCTGAATGGTTTTGAGCCAATTGGAACTGCAATTCCAAAATCTTTTGCTCATAAGGTTTAGCTTGCTCTAAAGCAGCAACCTGTTTTTCAACTTGACAGAACTTGTCATTGAAATAATTATAAATACCAGTTTTCTCTTGCAAATCTTTGATTCTAGTATCATAGATTGCTCTAGTCAATAAAACATTATCTTCACATTGTTTAGCAGACATGTATACTTCAGAAGGAGTATATCCAAATCCACTTACACCAGCAGCACCATATCCTAAAGTGTTATTAGCTATAATGGTTTCTCCACCACCAATACCACCTAAAAGATTACCACCATTTTTTACTAATGCCCACAAACCTAGAGCTGTACCTGCTATACCTAATCCAAGACCTGCACCAGCTACTCCCTTAGAAGCAGCATCATCTAAACTTCTTGCCATTGTTTTAAAATTTAAGTTGTTAGTTAGTTAGTTTATATTGGAATATTGGCCAATTAATTCCAATACAAAGATACTATGTTTAGATGAGAAATATTCAAAATTTTTAAAAACTATACAATTTACTATAGCTATTCTTTATAGCTTTCCATAATATTTTATAAAAGCAAAGCCTTTTCTATGATCTAAATAGTCCTCTACTTCTTCATTTTCATATGCTTCTATCTCAAAGGCTGATGCTTTATATGCTTTGTGATTAATTTTTGATATATCAAATTTTTCTTTTTTGATTAATGTTTTAAATATATTATATATTAAAGATATTAAATATTCTACTCCATATATAATATAATACATTAAAAAATAGACAGGTAACCACCACCAACTATAAAATATACATAATATAGCAAATGGAATTAAGAAAGCTATAATACACTCTTTATATTGTTCACAGTGAATTAATTCATGCCTTAGAGATGAGGGCATTAAACTTTCTTTCTTTGTAAAAATGTAGCCAAACAACATAATTGTACTATATCCTTTAAATAAGATTGTTTTAGCTAATTTACTATTATAAAATACTTTACTCATAATCTTATGGTTGTGGAGTTTGATACATTATACCAGCAGCTCTTAAATTAGCCAATAATTGATTAAATTGAGCTTTAACACCTTCTAGATCAGTATCAGCTTGTAAATCTGTTAGATCAGCAGCTTGTTTAACTAATCCTAAAGTATCTGGAGTAGCAGTAGTTGTTGCACTAATAGTATTCTCTAGTTTAACTTTATCTGCAGCTGTCATTACTCCTGCTGTAGTTGTAGTTGCTGGATTAATAGTATGTGTAATTGTTGTAGTTGACCAAGCTCCAGTACTAGCTTTATATAACATAGAAGCATTATGACTAACAGTATTAGTTGAATAACTAAAATTAGTTAATTTATGCACTATACCAGTTATATTAGTACTAGCATTAGTTACAATATTAGCTAACAAATTATAATGATCTATACTCATCACTCCTGTAGTGTTACTAGAAGCAACAGGAAAGACAGTGTTAATACTTTCAGAAGAAAAACTATTATTAGTTTTATTATAAGTAATATATCCTGAAGTAATATTTAAAGCATTATCTTTAGTTTCTAATACATGACTGATAATAAAAGATTTTTTTTCTATTAATGCATTATCTAATTTATTATCTTGTAGATATTTACCCATATTAGCACTAAGAGCTTTATCTGTATCAGTACTAATTAAATCATCTACAATATCTCTCATATCATCAGCAGCCCAAACTACATTACCATTTTCATCCAGTTTAAGAACTTGATTAGATTTTCCATCTGTAGGAGGTAAAGTATTCATATCTAAAAATTTCATCTTAGATTTACCTTGAACACCTAATAAATCTCCATCTTTAGTATTTAAAATTATAGAAGCTCCAAAAGGCAATTCTTTATTTCTTAGAACTGCCTTAGCTTCTTCTTTTGTATTATATATTACCATCACTTAAATTTTATTTTAATTGATTCTAATTTCTAGTAAAAGGTCCTATTGCTATATAATGAAAAACTCTACTACTTCCATCTCCATTAATTATTGTAAATCCAGAACTTGTATAGTCAGTAAATCCCCAGTTTTCTTGACTACCAGTAGCAGTATTATCCCAGGATCCAGTCACTGACCAGACAGTATTAGTAAATGAAACTGGAAAATTTACTGCTCTTGTTGAATTTCCTTGAACTGTGAAATATCCCCATTGTATCATTATATCTCCAATTCTTTGATATCCATCTAAATTATGATATTCTGTATTAGAGCCTAATAAATAATATCTATTTTTAGGAGTTCCATAGAAAGGTCTTCCAGTATATTCCATTGCTAAAAATTTTTTTGATTTAGCTGAATATAAAAACATTCCTACTTCAGAATCATATCCTATTGATCCTTTAGGAGTTGTACTTGTTCCATCAGTATTAGAATCATCAAAGTACATCTCTATAGTCCTGCTAGTACCTGTAGAAACTCCTGTTCTTTGTAGTCTTAATAAAACTTGGTCACTATTTCTTATATATCCTCCTGTAGTTGGTACAAATTTATCTAATATACTATCTGAAGTTAGAAATCCTTGTCCATTTACCCATTCTTGTGTAGTATAACCACTATCATTAGTTAATCTACTAATATTATCATTAGCTTTTACATAAGAACTGGCTGCTGTACCTCCTAATTGAGTAGCATTTGTTGCAGTGGCAGCATTACCAGTAATAGAAACTCCTAAAGTAGTAGAACATTGAGTGATTGTTCCTGCATTCATGTATACTGGAACTGTAGCAGAACCTACTGTTGCAGAACATGCTGTTGGTGTTCCAGAACTTAAATATATAGGTTTAGCTGATCCTCCTATTGTAGTAGAGCCTAATTTAGATGCTGCAGAGGCTGTTGATGCATTCCCAGAGATATTGATATCCCAAGTTCCACTAGCACCTGTTCCTGTTTTAAGTGGATATTGAGAATTAGACCATGTTTGAGTTGCTACCAAAGTATTATTCATATATAAATTACCCCATCTTCCTTCACATAATGTTGAATTGGAACCTCCTTTCCAAGTAATTTTTGTAACAGCAGTAGAACCTGATAGAGTTCTATAATTCATAAATATTTCAGGATTAGCAGAATCAAAGTTAAATTCTTGTCCAGTAACTTTTATAGTAGTATATCCTGTACTAGTATTAAACCTTGATAATGGGGCAAACTGTCCATTAGCCCAAGTTTGTGTTGCATATCCATTTAATGCAGAACTAGTTAAATATGTAGCTCCTTTAGTAACAGTTAATGTATGGCCATTAGCTGTTATAGATGTAACAGCATTTCCAGAACCACTATTAGATATAGAGATACTTGGTATAGATGGTATCTGATCTGTTGTCGCTATAGTCTTACCATCAAGTAATAATTCATTTTTAGCGATATATAATCCTACTGTTTTAGCCCAAGGATTAGCAGAAGTTGGATATGGAACTAATACTAATGCTCCAGAACTATCTGATCCTCCTGTTGAGTGATAACCAATGTATGCTGAATTTGTTGCAGAACCTTTATTAAAAGATACTGCACTTACAAAATTAGAAGTTTCCCTTGCACCAACCACTATATGTCCAGTACCTCCATTAAAAGAAATATTACCACTCATGGTTCCTCCAGACAAAGGTAAATATCCAGAAACAGTAGGAATATCTGTAATTAAAGCTAATCTAGTACTGTCAGAAGTTGTACCAATTCTAGCATATCCATCATTATCTATAAATAAATATTTGTTAGAATTATAATTATATATATAAGCACCTAGACTATCCCTGAATCCTATTGCAGCTGAATTAGTTCCCTTTCTAAGAACTCTCATAAAAGTTTCAGATCCATTAGTGTCATTATTATTAATTACAAGAGTTGTGCTTCCAACTGTATTTATAGTTAAATTGCCTGATAATGTTCCTCCAGTTAGAGGAAGATAATTAGATAATTGATTAGTGACATAATTTTGTGTAGCTATTTTATTGCCATTATGAGTAAGAGTAGTACATCTGAGATTTAATATGTTTAAGGTATATTGAGAAGTATTCCCTAAATTTAAAGTATTATCAGTTCCCATCCATAGTACTTCTCTTTCATTCCCATCCTTGTCTTTTACAGCATATCCTTGATTATTACTCATAACAGGCTTTCCAGTGGAAGTGATAGAAAGATACCCTCTTCCATTATAAGGATAATATAAAGTACTAGCTTCAGTTTTAGTTAAATAACTATTTAAATCAGATGTGGTAACTAGTTTAATCCAATTTCCAAATGATGTCCATTTAGTTCTATAATAAAGTTCAGTTCTAGTAGAACTTGCCCATAATTGAATTCCTTCATCATTTCCTTGAACACTAAATAATAATCCATTATCTGTTGGAGTTCCAGTAACATCATGAGTTTCAGCATAAAATATTTGATTAATAGGTAAACTATTTGGATCATTCTTATAAGATGCTGATAATATATTAACATCTTTATTTGTTAATAACCTATTCCACTTTCCATATGTTGTTGAGCCATAATTCATCCTCCTAAGATACATATTATCATTATTACCAAACCATAATTGATTTGCCCAATGATCTATTCTTGAATTTATTTGTAATACAGTTCCATAGTTAGTAGGACCTCCAACATTGGCAGCATCATAATAAGCATCTAATACTTGTAAATATCCACTATAATTTCTATTTGGAGTTAAATCATTTGTCCAAATACTATTTTTAAATCCTATTCCATTTTCAATATATATAATTCCTTTAGAATATATTCCATTAGTAGGTACTAAATTTAAAGCATCACTGGCATAACTTATTCCTACATATAATCCTCCAGTAGCTACTTTTTGAACATCTCCTTCTGCATTTAAAAACTGTGTAGCAGATGTACTACCAATTATATATGGACCAGCATCTCCAAAAGTTACTTTATTTGTATGTAAGTTGTTTATATATGCAGCATTAAAACTCTGATCTGAAGTCCCAAGGGAACCTGATCCTCCACTAGTTAATGTAGCTTTAGAATGAGGCAATAACCCATTAGTTCCTGCTTTAATATAAGTAAAATACTGTCCATCTTTATTTTTTAATGTTGCATGATTATATGCATTTGTAGTATATGTTACTGGATTAGTTAGGTTATATTCAGAATATATAGTATAATTTTTCCATGTAGATGATGCTGAATCATATTTAGTATGATATAAATTCTGAGCTAGTAATTCTAGTGACATACCAGAATCACTGGGACCAAGCTGTACATTTTTGTTAGATTTATTGTAATAAAGTAATGTCATGTTTCCAGTAAATATTCTAAATGAACTTTCTGGAATTATCATTGTATTAGATACAGAGAATTGATTACTATAAAATTTATATTGTGCTGTACTATAATTAACATCTCCTATACCTATATAAGCATATCCAGCACTAGTATTATCAATTGAATTATATCCTCCAAATATAGACTTTGAAGTATTATCACTATTAGCTCTAAATGTAAGACTTCTACTCCATGCACTTCCTTCTTGTAAATTTATATTTGACAACAAACTTCCACTACTTGTAACTTCAAAAGGGCCTACATTAAATTTACCTGCTTGGAAGGTATTATTGCCAGTAAATACATTATTACCAGATAATGTGGCTGGATCTGGGAGATTTAATTTATCCCATATTTTATAAGTATTATTATCTCTATAATGTGTTAAATCAGTGGAATTGGATACTAACATTAATGGAGTATTTGAATTTCCAATTTCAACATTATTATTAGCATTAATTACTGCTATTTTGATATTACTAGTTCCATTAGTCAAAGTTCCAAAAATACCCTTTCGATTGGGAAAAATGATAGATCCAGTCATTGTACCACCAGAAAGTGGTAAATAAGAACCTTGTATACTAGTAATAGAATTTTTTAATAATTTACCTTGTTCTGCAGATAATACTTTATTTGTTCCACCAGATGTTAAATTATTAACTATATCTGCATGATATAATACTTCTGAATTATCAGATGCTCTTTTAAATGTAGTTCCTAGTAATGGTTTCCAAAATCTAAAATTAATTTTATCTGTATCTATATTCCAGTTACTACTTCCACTAAAATTATATAAATGATTACCTTCTGCTTCACTTATAAAAGCATAAGAACTATAATTACCATCTGGATCTGTTCTATTTCCTGAATATTGCTTATAATCAGTTCTTCCAAATAATAAAGGAGTAGATTCATTCACAATATTAGTTGTGGATAATATTTTATCTTTACTATTCCAACTAATAAAATATCCATCTAACATATTATCATCTGATTCTCTTAAAGCTAGGTTCCAAAGATCTCCTTCTACTCCTGCTTTAAATCTATTATCAGACTCATCAAAAATAATAAAATAGTTAGGTTCTGTTCCTCTATCTATTTCTAATCCTGCAATTCCTTTAGTAACTCCAGCTCCTACTTCACCTTTGTTTAATAAAAGTAAATTATCTTTTATTTCTACAGTTTCTGCTTCTGTAACAAAGGATTGACCTTCTACTAAAAGATCTCCTTTAAATGTAGCATTTTTAGCAATAAAATTAACATAATCAGTATCAGCTGCATTTCTAACAGAGATAGCATCACTTTCATGTTTAATCTTATTACCAGTATTATATTTTAATTGAAATGTTGAATTAGTTGTTCCTAAATCAGTATTCTGTTCATGAGTTTGTCCTTCTAATGCTTGAAGTCTATTATCATGTTCAGTATCTTTATTTGTAGATCTAGTGATTTCATTATCTAACTTTGTTTCAATTCTAGATTCTTCTCCTTCAGCTCTATCAGTTTCAGTTTCAATTTTAGTATTTAAATTAGATTCAGCTGTAGTTGCTCTAGTTGTTTCTGCATCTATCTTTTTATCTAATCTATCATCTTCTGCTATAGATCTATTTATTTCAGAGTCTAGTTTATTATCTATTCTAATATCTTCATTAGTAGATCTTTCTATTTCTTTATCTAGTTTAGTTTCTATTCTATTTTCAGCATTAATAGCTCTATCAGTTTCAGTTCTGATAGATTGCATAGCTGATTCAAAATAATTAGTTAGAGTATCACTTAATACTTTTCCTTGTTTAGCAGACAATACTTTAGTAGGATCATCAGTAGTTAAATTGTCCACTATATCTTGTTTACTAACAAAATTATCTGGAATATCTACAATAAAATCTTTATACTGATTTAAAAATTTAAGAGCTTGTTCTAAGGTTTTTAAAACTGTGCCTCCATCATCTCCATATAATTGAGATTCCATTTCAGCTCTAAGCTCTTCAATTTTTGTTTGAATTCTTTTTAAAGTATTGTATTCATCAGATGCTCCCCCAATAAGATTAATAACTGCTGTGTTAATTTGATCTAAAGTCCATTGAACTCTAGCTATTGTATCAGGAATATCTGCATCTACTATTTCAGATCTGATTTCTTCACTTGTTTTATGAATTGCTTTATTACTTACATGTTCTTGTAATTCTTTATCAATTCTTTCAATTTCTTCTTCATCATCATCAATAGTAGGTTCTATTAAACTGGTTTGAAAAGTGTACTTTCTTAACTCATTATTTTTATCTAAAGCAAAGAATGTTAGACCATAATATCTTTTTTGTACAGGTACTCTATTAAGATATTGTTCTAATGTCTCCAAATTACTTTTGGAAACAATCCTATCATCAATAGGATCATTTCCTTGCATGTTAAAACCAGTTAATATATCACTCATTTTTCTAACTTATTACTATGTTAAAATGATTTGGAGAATCCAAATATTTAATTTCAGATGTTCTATAAACATCTAATTGTGTAGTTTTATCAGGTGTTAATTCTGATCTAATCTTTGTAAATTCATTTTTAACATTTACACCATTATTAGTAATAGAGAATGTAAATGTACTTGGAACTACAATATAGAGATATCCATATAAAGGATTAGCTACAGTACCATCAATATCTTCTTCAAATGTACTAGGTAATGATTTAACTAACAGTGCATTCAATACATGAATATCTGAAATATTTTGAGATGCTGAAATACCAAAATAACAATTTTTATTATTAATAATTTCTTCAGTAGCAATCTCTAAAGTATCAATCATTTGAGATAATACATCAATAAGATATTTATAGTCTTCTGAAGTTATCCTCCTTGGACATGTTTGAAATCTCATTCTTAATTCTGCAATAGTAGCAGGATCAAAAATATCTATATTGATATTGCTCATTTTAAGCTTCTTTAATTTTAACACATAAATCAAAAATAGCATCTGTAATTGAATTATTTTTATCTAATTCATCAACAGAATCTTTAAGTAGTTTTAATTCTTCACTATTGAAATCAACATCTTTAGGCTTCTCTTCATTTTTCCAAGTAATACCCTTTTCTGTTTGTTTAATTTCAAAAGTTTCAATTTCTTCAGAACTAAAATCTACTTTCTTAATAATATTTCTCTTATTAGTCATAGTTAAGAGAGCCCCCTTTTCAGGGAGCAACTCTAACATCATTAATCTTTCTTTTATATTTAATTTCATAGTATTTATATTTTTTATATTAATTTCCAAATGAACCTTTAGTAAATATAGTTGGAAAACAAGCCCATTGATAAGAAGATATTTTTACTAACATAACACTATCTCCTGGATTATCCATAAGTAGCCATGAGTAATCTTTACCAACATTTACTAATTTTTCGCCATTTCCTGCTATAATAGCAAATTGACCAGTTGTTGCATTAGAAATTGCAAATTTTATAGTACCTTTTGGTAAACCTGTTGGTATTACTATTTGTTTTTTACCAGAAGCAGTTCCTTCACAAATCCAAATTGAATAATCTTTATATGGTGGTGTCCAAGACTCCTTATCTGAAGTGAAATGGTGACTAGCTGTTCCTGTTAAAGCAAAATTTCCTGCTACATTTAATTGACAATCAATATCACAATACTCTCCTACTACATTTAATGTATTTAATTGAGCCCAAGGTGAAGTTCCATTATAACCAATAAAATGACTCCAACTTGCTATATTTGGAGTATCTATAGAAGAACTATAATTTTTATTACCTACTCCTATTCCAAAATTCCAAGTAGAAGAACTATCAAATTTATAATTACCCATTAAAGAAATATGTCCACTTTGATGCCAATCATCCTTTTCAGTTACATAAACAGCTCTATTAGTTAAGAATAATCTCCCAAAGCTACTTCCTTGTGTAGCAGTAATTAAACCTTCAAATGTTCCATTTTTTGCAGTTAGATTGCCTTCAGAATCAACATAAAAGTTTCCTCCTTTAATGCCAAAGCCATCTTCATAAATATTTAAACCTCCAATAGTTCCTGTTGTGGCAGTAAGAGTTCCTTTAAAATATCCTTCATCTGCTTCTATTTTGCCTTTAAAATAGCCATTATCAGCCCATATATCTCCATGGAAATATCCACCATAGCATAACATTTGACCATCTTCTCTAATTACAAATGTAGCTCCTTGAGGACTTTGAGATCTAGGATCATATTCCCAGAAATTTTCTCTAGCTAATTTTTTATCATCTTCAGAAATATCAGGATCATTAATTGTATTTAAAAAGTTTTGATATAAATTAGACCATTCTTGAGCAGATGTATAATTACCTCCAGAATAGAATCTCACTGTTTGAGGAAAATATTCTCCAGGAAGATTACTACCTCCATATATACCTGCTTTTTCATCAGTTAGCTCATATTCAAAATCATTCTTTTTTTCAGCATGACCTAATCTAATCCAAGTAGTTAAGAATAACCCTCCATCTGTAATAGTTACTCCTCCTAATGCATCTTCTAGATACCAATTTTCTTCATTAATCTTTCTCCAAGTAATAATCTTTAAGAAATTAATTCCTGAGTCTTCACAATAAATTCTAAGTTTACAAGAAAGATTTGCTTTAGATGTATCAAATGCTGTAGGATATACTTGACCTCTATCTGTTACATTTACACTTAATCCTTCTTCAGTTTCTATATCACTTATAGAATAATAATTAATACCTGGAGTTGTTCCTCCATTTGGCTTATATGTTAGTGGTATAGTTCCTTCTAAAACAGTATATGTAGTTGCAACAGTTAAAGCTAGTCCTCCTTCTTCTTCAGTGGGTAATTTAAAGTATTTAGGATTGATAGTATTTTTAGTATCTGTTAATACTAGTAAATCATGATATTCTTTATCTGCAATTACAGAATAAGCATCATCTCCTCTATCACCACTAATTTTAACAGGATTAGACCATGTTTCTCCTTCTTTTACTTCTCCAGTAGATGGATATTTAAGAATTTGAGTCATCCATAAACCTTGTTCTCCTGTAGGTTGTGGTGGCCAATCAACCCATTGATCTCCAGGACTTTTACCTGTAGGATATTGAATAGTAGGAGTGGTTACACTTACTGCATATTTAAAATCAGTATACCAACCATCTTCTCCATTTATACCATCAGTAACTTTAACAATAGTATGAGTATCAAAATAATCTCCTACATCTACTCTATAAGTTACATATGTAATACCAGGTTCCCATCCTGCTGATGCATCATTAGGATTAACAGTAAATTCATTAGTATCATTACCCATTGTAACCCATTCAGATTTTGAATTTCTATATCTCCAAATATAAGTTGGTTCAAGAATATTTTGAGTAGATACTACTAAATCAATAACATTAGGAACAGGATCACCTTGAAAATCATCTTTATATTTAAATACTGTATCTCCTTGTATTTCTACACCTCTAGCAGGAGTACCAATAGCTGTTTGTTTTAATAATTCTGATATAGAAGGTTCTTTATTATTACATAAATCTAGTCTATGACCCCAGAATTGAACTTCTGCTCCAATACCTAAAGCACTACCTTGATATGCTCTAAACATTTGAGTTTCATCAGTTTTTCTAGACTTAAATGTTTTAAATCTAGCTGTATCAGAAGCTTTTTTACCAGTTTCAGGATCATAAATACCTGCATCAGTTTTCTCTCCTGTATTATCTTCTGAACTATTAATATAACCTACTAGTAAATACCATTTATTTAATTGTGGAACATCACCACCCCAGAATAAACCATCAGAAGATTGTCCTGTATATAATAATGTATTAGGATCACATCCAAATAAGATATTTCCATCTCTTTGCATCTGTTTTACCCATACAGAGTATCTATAAGTGATGTGATGATAGATTGGAATATTTGGAACATAAAATCCTCCATCAGTATCACCATCAGCAGTAGAAATACATTTCCATACTACATCAGGCATATTAAATGGAGTTGGTAATATCTCTCTTTCATTATTAGCATTAGTTCCATATTGAAGATATTTACTATAATCTCCTGTACCTTCATTCCATAAGAATCTAAAAAACATATTAGTAGTATATTCATCTACTAATAATGGAGGAGTCCATTCACCTGAAGGTTCTCCAGTTAAACTATTAATATTAAATGCTTGCCATAATAATCCCCACCATTCATCAAAGTAATTAGGATTAACATTCCATCCTGCAGGACTAGCTCCAGTTGGTTGTGATGGTTCAAGCATATCTCTAGAATATATTATAATGCTATTACTACCATCAATAATATCAACAATAGTAATTCTACCTTTAGCTATTACTTGACCTACAGAATTCTTTAATCTAACTTCAAAAGTAGATTTAGAATCAACATCATCTGGTGTTATTAAAATAGTTTTGTTTATTCTAGAGAAAGTAGAAATAACTTGTCCATTTTTATCATATTGAATCCAATCATAAATATATGTTGATCCATCTTCATCTAATTCTTCACCATTTCTCCATACTTCAGCTTCTATTGTAATAGTTCCTGTTTTGTTTTTAAATATTGTACCTTCAGGAGTATTAAAAGATATTTGTAAAGGATCCTGTTGATCTAAGAATGAAGCTGTAGCATATACAGATTGATTATAAGTAATAGATTTTGAATCTAAATCTGTAATAACACATTTAAATGTTGCAAAATTTAATACAGTAGATTCTGGAATAGTAATTTCATTAGTAGTATATCCTGTAACTCCAAAACTATTTACTTGATCAATATAAGCCCATCCAATACCTCCTTTATCATTATAATAAGGATTATAAATTCTAGTACCACTAGGAACATCTTGTTTTAAAGTTTCTGTTAAAACTATAGTTGTAGAAGAATTTACTGTGGCTACCACATAATCATATCCTAAGATTCTTATGTTAGAATCTCTAACCATTCCTGTGGTATTATCTAGATGTAATACATTATCTCCAGTCTTTGCAGCTGTAGATGTAAATTTAGGATCAAATACTCCAGGTTTTTCAATAAACCATTTATATTCAACATCAGTATCATCTATATAAGAACCTCTCCATAAGTCACAATGAGCTTTTAAGAAATCTACATCATCATTTTTAAAAATACTTCCTAATGGATATAACATTATTGCCTGAATAGTAACTCCAGAAGTTTCTACTCTAACAAATGATAAAGATGAATAAAAAGGTGTTTCAGCCTTAGTTAATGGATCTACATAGATTCCATAAAATCCATATCTAATATTAGGATTAAGAGTTAATTCATTTGTTTTAATAGTAAGAACTTGATTTTCATCTATAACATGAGTAGGACTGTTTTCTATAGATAATCCATTTTTAGTCCATTTAAAGTCTTTAATATTTTCTTTTTGAGATATAAGAAGATTATCATCAGGATCTCCTGACCATACTCCTGGAGTTAAGACTAAATAAGGATAAACAGTCCAATCAGGATTTAATTTACCATCTTCTGTATTATATAATTGAACTAAAGATTTATTAGATTCTAAGGTAGCACTAATATATGTTGTATCTAGTTGATCAACAATAGTAATTTGACCATTCATGATCTTAGCACCATCTATAACAACAGTACAAATAAATGTAGCTTTCTTTTTAACATCTTTATTAGTAATCCTTATAGTTTTACCTTTAAGATTTTTATTGTTCCATTGAGTATCTGATGTAGGATCATCACTAATTCTTTTCCAACTAAATTCTTCAGCTGGAATAGTGTCAGTAATATCTGAACCTGCTATATATACATGTGTTGATAATTCAGTATCTATTCTATTGTTTTGAAAGATATTACCATTAGAAGAAGTTATTTCTACACTATATGCTCCATAACCATCTCTAACTTTAAAGATTGTTAGTTGGTTAGTATAGATATCATTAACAGTATATCTTAATGAAATCATATCAGTATTATTCCATAATGCTGAATCTGGAGTTATAGTTAAATTATCAGATGTTGCTCCTTCAATAATTCTATAAGTACCACCATTAGAATATTCCCATTTTCTAGCTGAATTAGTGGAAGGAGTAAAATTATAAGCTACAGCTTGAAGATTTATTTCATTAGGAAATACTGTTCCTTCTCCATCATATTTAAAAGCTGTAGTATTAGCAATTACTGTTACTAATGATTCTTTAATATTATATTCTCCTTTAGGATAAAATTGTGAAGGAATATCTTGAAAATAATTAGTTATATTATTGGTAGGAGCATATTCCTTTTTAAAAATATCTGAAGAATTAACTATATATTCTACTATAGAATAAATATCTGTGATATCTTGATTAGAAGTATAGGAATAACATCTTAACTCCTTAATGACATCCAAAACACCTTTTAAAATAACAAGTTTCCTATTTTCATAGGAATGACCATAGACAATGAGATTATTATAATATGATTTTAATGATGAATACAAAGTTGTTAATGTATTTATCATAGTGTGATTTGTTTGTTATTTTGTACATTTTTATATCCCTCATATGAGGTTTTATGATTAGCTTGAGCTAGATCATAGTTTAATAGATCATCCCATATTTGAACAGATGTAGAAAATTCTCCTAAAGTTAGAGAATTCTTAAAAATTTCTTCTTTTAAAATAATATCTATAATTAACTGTTCATTTTTACCACATGTTTTTACATATTCTTTAAGCAATTTAATTTTAGTGTGATAAAGTGGTAAAAGATTAACAGCAGCTGAAATTACTAGATCTGAATCACAATAAGTTTCAGTTCCACCATTAGATGTTGGCTGTCCAATAGTTTTAATATAAACAAAATAAAAATACCTTTCAAAATCAAAAGCTGCACTAGAAATAGTCATTTTAACTTCTTTTCTATCTTCACCTAAATTTTCTCCAGTGAGTTCAACTAAAATATTTTGCTTATCAGGATAATCTATAGTAAATTTATCATACTGCACAATGGCTATCTTTTCTAGAAAGACATTGGCATAATCTGGACCATCTATTACATTAGTCCAGAGAAAAATTCCATCTCCTAATGGAGACACTCTACATTCATGTATTTCTACCATAGTTAAAATAAAAAAGGGGAGACAGTATTACACCATCTCCCCATGTTATATATTAATCTGTAGGAGACAAAGAATTAATAGTAATTCCTAGAATAGTCCCCAAAGTATCAGTTAAAGTCTTAGCAGCAGCTTTAGCAGCATTATGACTAGCTTTTACTGGTTTTTTATTTCCATCTAGATCAAATGGGAATACAAAATACAATTGTTTTTGTGATTTCTGTACATCTTCATTATGTCCTTGATAGAAGAAAGTAATATCTACCATTACATAGCCTTTAGATGCATCTGCCATGTAAGAAGTTTCAAAGTTATTGGGATAACCCATATTTCTATAGATATCTCCTCTTTCTCCTAAATAGAACCATTCTTGTTCAGCAATAACTTTACCATTACCTTGACCAAGACTATGATATTTAACTTCAGTACCTGCAGCATCAACAAATTTATCTTCAGTAGTCATTTCTCCCTCACCAGTAGGAATAGTAACATTGAACATAAGTTTCTTTGCAGGAACTTTATCCTTATTAGAATATTGTTCTTTCTCTTTAATTACTAGAGTAGCTGAAGTGGTTGCTCCTTCTTTAGAGAATTCCAAATATTTATTTCCAGGAAGCTTAATAGCAGTTCCACCTTTAGGAGTATACTGGAAAGATGAAGTGAAAGATCCAGTTTCATGCATAAACTGATAAGCTAGATCTTTAACAAGACCATCAACTACAGCTTCTGCATCATCTCCAGTTTTAGCAGTATAAGATGCTAATTTAAAATATTGATTTTCTGGACTTACTGAATACCAATCCAAGAATTGAATTTCAAGAACATATTTAACACCAGCAGTTACATTAACTGGAGTTACAATCACTTCTTTAAATGATTCTGGAGCATAATCAGTAGTCTTAGCATATACTACTTGATCTTTATAGATATTATCTGTTTTAGAGATATATCCTTTATTATTTTTATATAAGAAATATGCATAGTTGCCAGCAGTCTTTTTTCCAAGATCATTAAATACAGCAGCTTGTCCAGTAGTAGCTGAAGTAAAATTAGAAGGAGCAGCAGCAGAAGATGCTCCAGTAACAACATACATATGTCTTACCTGTTGATTTGATAAAGCACTCATTTATATATTATTTTTAAAAGTTTCTTTGATTTAATTGAACATGAGCTTCTAAATTAGAGGGATTATAATCTCTTAAAGCTAATTCTACAGCTCTATTCAATATATTTAAATGTATATTAGAACCTAATTTACAAAGAGTTTCTTTAGTCTCTCCTTTAATAGATAATCCCATACCTTCATATAATCCAGTTGAAAGATCTTCTAGTATTATAGGTTCTGGTTCTATTAAATAAGTTACTTCATAGCTAGTAGGTTCTTTACTAGAGATAATATAGATACCATCATTCTTAGTTAATTTAAATACTTTCCTTTCATTAGGTTTTTTAAAAGGATTAATAAGATTGACATTTAATTCATCCCATGTAGTAGGAATAACTAAGATAGTTAATGGCCAATTAGGTATTATAACTTGTTCATTAATTGGATACCAGATATTATCTGCAGTTTTAAATCTAGCTTGATTATAGCCTCTATATTTAGATAATTCTAATGGATTCAATGTTTCTGTTCTAACAAGATATTCCAAAGCTGTCCTTATATGTTCTGTACTATCCACAGCTTCATGGTATATATTCTTACCAGAATAAAATTCTTTTACAATTTCATCCTGTGCTTGTGTTAGAAACAAAGATATTTCATAAGAATTCAACTCAGGAGCAGACTTATCAGAATTATTATAATGTAAATTAAAACTCTCTATCCATTCTTTAGAATTATTCATTATTCTTGAGCATTTTTGATTTGAGATTGTAATTTAAGATAAATTGTTTGGTTCTTAGGACTATTCAAGAATTTAACACAATTATCTAGTGTAGGCTCTTCATTTTTTTCACATACTGGTGTATTATCTGCCATGAAATAAAAGTCTCCTCTTTTCTTCATTATTCCATATTCTATTGCTTCAATAATATTAATCTTAGTATCTAAGAATTCATCATTAGCAATCTGTAAAAATTTCTTGGGTTCCTTTTCAATTTCTTCTGTTGCCCATACAACCAGTTGATCTAATTTAGTATTGTTATTAATAGGTTTATTAGTCAATAACTGTACAATAGTTTTAACTTTAGGCTTATTCTCTTTAATAGATCCTAGCAAAATATAAGCTTGTGCTCTAGCATTAGCAACAGCTGTTTTCTGAGCTAATTCCTCTCCTTCATTAATAATTACAAATCTCCAAGTACCTAACTTCTTAGATTGAAGATCTTCCAATGAAGGAGCTACTAAATCAGTATTATTAATAACTACTTTATATTTAATATAGTCAATAGGATCACTCAGATTAAATGTAGTATCTTCTTTTTTTAATGCTACATTAAAATTGTCCCAATAGTTGTTTTCTTTTTTATGTACAGATAAAGCACCTGATTCTAACCCTAATGTTTCCTCCAAGAATACTTTTTCATTATCTGTTAAAACATTTTTATAAGAACCATTTCTTAATACTGGGACTGTTAAAACAATACTAGCTCCCATAGATAATCCTCCATATTGAGGATTTTTAGGATTAGTAACAAACCCATCTGGTTTCCTAATAAATCTAACAATAACCTTATTATCTTTTAAACAAGATACAATCCCTTTTGATTTTGTTTCTACCATCTTCTTCTCCTTAAATATATTTTGGGGAGGATGGTTCCTCCCCTATTCAATTAAACAGCTCTATAAATTAAACTCATAGTTCTCTCTGCATCCAAAATAAATGCTCCTAAAGAAGCCATTTTATGGATTACACAAGAGTCTTCATCAAATGACATATTATTGTTATTCATTTGGCCTGTGAAAGGATTTCTAACATTATTTATTAATACAAGGTCGCTAATCTTGTATAACACTTTTAAAGTGTTCTCTATATCTCTATAGAGGTTGGACCATATCTTCATTCTTTATATCTTCTAATATAAAGAAGCACTGCACTTCCCCATGCTTATGGGTACTCCCTAAAGGGATGGCCTCTGAACTTTCTCTATTTCTAGAGCTAAGCTGCTGATTGTCTAATCTTCAAGATTGTCACTAATTAAAAATCTCCACTTTCTTCCTTGACATATATTCTTAATACAAGAGTAAGAAACTCCATATAATTTAGAAATATATTTCTGAGAAAAACCTTGATTTAATAAATTAGGTATTTGTTTTACTTGAAATTCTGTTAATTTAGACCATCTATGTTTTTCACCAGATTTTCTTAAACCTGTTCTAAAAGCATGATTAGTGTTTTCCTTAATAGTACACCATTCTAAATTTCCAACAGTGTTATTTTGTTTATTTCCATCCAAATGATTTACTATTTCATAATTATTTGGATTTTCTATAAAAGCTTCTGCAACTAATCTATGTACTCTAAAAGATTTACTTTTAGAATTTTTCCATAGTGTTACAGTTAAATAACCATCTTTTTCTATTGATTGGGTGATAGGTTTTGAATAATATTTTCTAATACCACCATTTACAATCATTTCTCTATCTAGAGATTTAACATTTCCAAGATTTGAAATTTGATAATAGCCTTCAAAATCTTTAATGTCTTTCCAAATTTCCATATTTTATTTTTTATTAATTAGTACTTGAAGCTCTAAAGAGTTTCCAGCAATTCACAGTGTTTATTAAAGTTTGAGCTTAGGCAACCTTTCTTTGCTGTGTTAACCCAAACTGATATCCTCTGTGTTCCTCCTCACCTTTAATCTTAGCAATTTGGATATTTGGCTCTTCTGTTGAACCAATATAAAGAATATCATATCTATAAGATTCAGTAACACCTCCATCAGGATGTGGAACTTTATTTCTTACTGGATCATCATAGAATGGATCTACTTCCAAGAATACTTCTACATTATTAGGAGCTCTATAACCAACAAACTGGAATCCAGCAGTCAAAGCAGTCTGATGCAAATTAGAATTAGCCTTAGAAATAATTCCAGGTTGATCAGAACCTCTCAAATATGAGAATGCTGACCATCCAGATACTACATCTAGAACAGCTTTATTGAATTGAATTGCTCCATATTCACCAGTTCTTAAAATAAATTTCCTATCTTTCATATCAAGTTTAGATACAGACAGATCTACTAGAGCTTTCTCTAATAATTTAAGATCAAATTTATTATAGTAAACAACATTACCATAACTCATTTGTTCCCTGATACCTGCACCCATCTTGATAACATTACCAGATTTACCAAAGTCATAATATTCACCATGTTCATCTCTATTAGAGACTCCATACATCAATACATGAGATTTATCTTTAGCAAATTGTTCCTCTAATGTCCAGTCTACTTGATGAATCCACATTTTATTAACTTGAAGTTTACCTTCCTTAGTCATTACAGGAATACCAGTTTCAAGTTTTCTATTCATCTTATTTCCAGCTACCTTAGTAGAAATTCTAATAGTAGAGAATTCATTTCTCATAGAGAATGGAGTTGCATATCTTACATCACCAACTTTTCTACTCATCTCTCTTTCTACAGGAGCATATTCATCAGAGAATCTTTTACCTCCAACTAGCTCTTCACCAGGACAACCATTCTGTTTATTCTTACCTGTAAGTTCTACTTTATAAACATAATATGTACCTTCTACTCTAGGCTCTTCAAGAATTCTAAAAGGATATTCCTCATTCTTTTCACCCACAATAATGTAACCATCAAAGAAATAGTTTTCAGGGAATACTAGTTCGATAGTAGATCCACCAATACCTACATTAAAGTCATCAGCTTCAACAACAGTACCATTATATCTAGCTTCAACCAAAGCAATATTTCTCCTAGAAGAACCAATAAGTTCCCAAGTATAATCATCATCTGTTTCAAAATATTTAACAGGGAATCTCATCAAATTTCTTTCAAGAGACATACCTCTATTTGCATAGAGTAATTTAATCATAAGATTTGAAGCTTTTTGAGGGGCACTCTGAAAAATAGAAGCCAAAGCATTATCTGAAACCAAACCATTTAAGGTCTTGGCTTCTCTCATTACATACTTTCCAATCATTTTTATTCAATTAATTATTATAATATTTAATCAAGGACAATATCCCAATCTCTTCCATAGATACCAGAAGATTTTGAATTAAAAGGTAAAGGATTGTCTGATAAGCCAATAGGTTGAGAAGTAAGTACTCTTTCTAAATCATCTACAGCTTTCTTTTTAGCAACTTTCTTTGTTGCTTTCATAATTCTGTCAAAGCTTTTAAAACCATCAGTTAAGACAAATAATGTTCCAATAACTTTTTGAAAATCTTTTGGATTTTCTTTTGCATATTTTTGAACAGCATTTAATGGTCTTCCATTATCATCTTTAGCAATAGGTTTTTTAAGAGTGTTTAAAATTTTCTTAGAAGTCTCTTCTGTGATTTTAATTCCTTTAATAGGCTCTCTATCTTTAGAAATAGATTCATATAAATCATTATAGAAATCTTCTTGTTCTTTTTTTAATTTCTTAGCTTTCTCTTCAGCTTCTGCATTAATTTCTTCTATTTTAGAATTAAAAAATTCTTTATTAGATTCTAGAGCATCAAATACTTCATCAATATCATCTCCTCTATCAAATATCTTTTTAACTTTAGCTTTAGCTTTTTCTTCAGACATTCCTCTATTAAGATAATCTTGATAGATAATATTTGCTCTTAATGCTTCACCATCTTGTCCTTCTTCTTTCAATTGATCTTCTGTTAAACTTTCCAAGTAATCTAAGCTATTCTTATATTGCAAAATTTCTTTTGTATCAGCTCCATTCTCAATCGCTTTTTTAATAAACTTGTCAGTTTCATCTAGTTTGGATTCAACTTCTTTTTCAATGTATTCTTTAAATACATCTTTGAAATCATCCCAACTTTTTAATTCTTTATTTTCTAGATCAAGATCAGGGAGGACAGATTCCTGTTTGAGAGCATTTGCTAGGGTATTGTAGAGATTTGGAGAAGAAGTTGTTTCCTCAACAGTTTGTTCTTCTTCCTCCTCTGCTTCTTGATCCTCACTAGCTACTCCCCCTGGATTATCATCCTCACTAGTATTATTTTTATCTTCAGTTTCTTCTTCTGAAGTTTCAATTTCTTCTTTATTTTCTTCAGTCTCTTCAATTTCATCTGGAAGAATTTCCATAAAATCATTAAGACCTAAAATATCTACATCATTCATTCTTCTTCTCCTTTAATATTTTATAATTTACTCAAATGTTTTAATGATTCTACTAATGATTTTAACTCATTAATAGTTTTAGCATTATCTTCACAAATCTTTTTTGTGGCTGTTAATTGTACTTGTAAAGATTTATTTTCTTCTTCCAAGATAATTATTCTACCATTTAATTCAATAATTTGTTTAGATCTTTCTTCTATCTCTTTTAGAAGAGCATTATTTGTATTTAAATAGTAATCACTAGACTCTTTAATAACTTCAAAAGATTCTTTTTTTCTTTTATATTTATTAGTAACAAAGTAAGTTATTGTATTAGTTACTAGAGTTACTACAGCCATTATAATTCCTTCATTCATGTCTTTTTGGTTTTAGTATCATACTTATTTTTATTTTCTCTAGCAACTTCTAAGCTCTTATCTGCTTTATATTTTTCAGTTTGAGCTTTAGTTTCAACTTCCTTCTCTTTAATTCTAAGTTCTTCTCTTTTTAAAGAGTTAGTTTCCATAGCATTCATTTCTTCTAATGCTAATTTATTCATTTCTACTACATCAGGAACATTATTATTATTAACATCTTTATCTTCAGAATAACCTAAAGCTGATATAGTAGCCACTTGAATTTTAGTTTGGTTATCTTGATCAATTTTATATTTCTCAAGATCTAATTTAGCTTGTTCTATTTGAGCTTGTTGTTCTAATTGAGACTGAGCCAATTCTTGTTCAGCTTGTTGTTGCTGTTGTTGTCTTTCTTGAATATCTGCTTCATCAATTTCAATAGTTCTTTGTACTTGAGCTAAAGATTTACTATTATAAATCTTAATAATAGATGAGAAAGATAAAGCTTGATTTTGTAAAGCTGCTTGTGCTAATGTATCTAATTTCTGTGTTAATTCTAAAGTGTTCATAGAATTATCAACTACTAAACCATAATCACATTCAGCAAACTCATCTCCATTAATAGTTACAAGTTCTCTAGAAAAGTCATCTAAAATAAAATTATATTTTTTACTAGAACCTCTCATTGCTATTTTAGCAGTTTCTAATAAAGCTTCTAGTACTCTTTTCTTAACATCATCATGAATTAAGAATAGTCTTTCTGTAATATAAGTACTTTGTCTAACAGATGTTTGTACACCACCAACAGTTTCTGAAGCTTGAACTGCTCCTTCTCTTTGATCTGTAATACCTACTATCTTAGACATCTCTTGTTTAATAAATTCTAATAAAGCTATATGCTGTTGTATATAATTACCTGTTTCAGCATCTATAACTCCAGAACTATTATTATTAAGAGAACCTGCTAATTTACCAGTAGCAGCACCTACATTACCTTCTTTAAAAGAGTCTACTACAGCAATACCATTAACATAAGCAAAATGCATCCATTTATCTATTTCCCAATCATCAGGAATAAGAGCTAAATCTAATTTAACAATTTTACCCATGTTTCTAGCAATAGCTTTATTTAATCTATCATGTACTGCATCATACATGTATTGAAATGGTTTCATCATATCTACTAATGAATAGACTCTAGATTCATTAAGATTATAGACAGAACCAATAATACCAAAATGGCATCTGGATGGATTAGACATTCTATTGTATTGGATCTTTCTAGGTCTGATATTAATATAAATATCTCTACCTATTTTAGTTCCTTCCCATGCTTCATTAATCCATTGTTTTTCAGCTTCCTCACCAAGAGCTTCATTTACTTTATAATCTTCAGGATAATAGTCATAGTAAGGTTCTCCTGTTTCTAAGTCATATTTCTTAACTTTCAAAACAAGTCTTTTACTTTTCCAGAATATTCTTAATACTCTAATATTACCCAAATTATCATAATAGTTAGAAGAAGGTGTAGTTGTTCCAGATTGAAAAGCAAAATCTAAATCAATATTATTATCATCATAATAAGAGAATCTTGGAACAAATAGTTTAGTATCATCATATAAATTTAATCCTTCAGATGAATCAGCAAAAGGAGAATATTCTTCTAACTTTTTAACATCATTATCAGAAAGATCATCATAATAATAATCTAATATTTTTCCAGGAGCCCAAAAGTCATCTAAAATTATTAAATCTGCATCTTCTATTTTATTAGAATATCCATTTTTAAATACATGAACTTTTCTAGGATTAAGTCTTTCTACTATAGGTTCTCCTGATACAATATCACATTGGTATAATTCTTCACCAACAATCATTGCATCCATGAAACCATCATTAAACTTAACATCTAGTTTTAATTCTTTATAATAATGATTTAATAATTGATTTGCTCTTATCTCTCTTATATCTGACCAATCATATCTAAAAGAATCTGAAAGAGATTTTAATTCTTTATCCAAGATAGATTCATCTTGTGATGCTTCTTCTAGGAGGGAAGATAAAGCTTCTGAAAGCTCTTTTCTTTTTTTAATTTCAAGTTCTGAAATAGCATCAGGGTTAGTAATTATTACTTTGAATTCATATCTTCTTTCTTTTTCTTCTCCAGCTAATACATTCAATTTACTATTCATAATAGGATAGTGTTGAATATTACTAGGAATATAAGAGGCTTTGATATTGTCAGGATTTAGAATTAACTTTAAATCATCTAGATGAAGCTTTCCATTAATTAAATCATAATTGATTTTTTTATTAATAAAAGCTTTTCTAACAACAGAGTCAAAGAAGTAGGATCTTTTATCAGCCCAATCAACAACTCTTTTCCTCCATTCTTTACCTTTCTTAGAAAAAGGTAATTTCTGGTTAGGAAATCCACTAATAGTTAATTCCATATTTTATTTATTTCTAATATTTTGCAAATATATAACTCTTTAGTAAAAGTTATATGATTTTATTTGAAAAAATTGAGTTTTTTATAGCTAAATTACCAAAAAGAATTATCAGCAAAATTACTAGTAAAGAAGGGATCATTACCTAGATAATTCTTTCTAGTTTTTTTACCTATAGATGTTCCTTCTCCTGGAAGATATTTCATATTATTTTCTCTAATAATCATCAACATACCTAAAGCAGAAACTCTATCTGCATTTATATCAGGATTCCACATTATAAGTTCTTTTATCAGAGCTATTCCTCTTAATCTTTGTAGATTCTTAACAGTAGTAATCTTTTCTACTTCATCACCATGTTCATCTAATTCAACTTTAGTTTGTTTTACAGGCATTAATAGCCAGTCTCTAATCAATCTTCTAGCATAAGCATTTACTTGTTTTCCACTATTCGTTCCCAGCGATTTATTTCCATATAGAGAAGATTTTACTAATTCTACATCTCTTAAAATATCTGGTGTGGGACAAAGTAAATATGTACAATGATGATTAGAAAAATATGTAAATAAACCTTTTTTATCATTTTCATAATTTAATGAGGCATTATAAAACATTCCCAGTCTTCTACATATTTCATAAAAATCATCTGCAAAATCAGGTCTACCTGTATATTCAGCTACAATCCTATCAGTAAACATGTCAAGGATAAATATACTGGGAAGAGATACAGTTGTACTATGATCATCATCAATAGGGTCAATACCACCAACATACCTATAACTAGGCACCTTTCCATTAATTTCTTTAGGTAATTCATATATTTCTAATGCTCCTTTATGTCTATTATCTTTTAAAGGAAAATCTCTAATAGGATCATCATCTGTTGGTCTAAAAGAAATATTTCCTTCAGGATCTTGATACAGTTCTCCAACTAAATGACCCCTATGCCATTCTATTTTATTTGATTCTATATAATTAAGATGATCTGTTAAATCAGCTACAGGAAATAGTGTACCATCTCTTCTCATTACAGCTTCTTGAATAGACATAGGATGTTCAGCTATTCTTTGTGCAATAGTAGAAGGATCTGTGGAATTATATTTAATAAATACTCTTTCTTTGACTTCTTCTAAAACAGCTTTAATAACATCTGAATTTCCATTTTTATCATAACATCCTTTTCTATTCATATATTCCCCTATAAAGAGAATAGATTTAGAACCTCCAGATGTTCCTTTATCAAACATATTAGGAACTCCATAAACATTATATCCTAAAGGATTATAAATCATTTCTAAAGCACCACTAAAATCTGATCCTTCAGTATTATGAGTTACTATACCATTAGCTATGTAAGTATGAGTATTATCTGCAGTTAAATTATAAATAGTTTGTAAACCTATATTTTTTATATCAATGATTTTTTCTTCTCTTTTAGAAGTAGATTTTTTTGTGGAAAATAATTCTTTAATTTTATTTAATCTTTCCTGTTTTACTTTAGGATAAAGTTTTATATTGTGACAAAAATTTAATAAACTAATACTGTCAGATATAGTATATTCAAACCAAGAATGTTTGTCTTTAGGATTATTTTTTCTAGGCAGTCTTTCCCTAATTCTACCATGTATTCCAAATTTTATAAGCAATAACCCTAAAAAAGATAGTAATTCTTTAGAAGCAGAAGAAATTGATATTTCTGCCAAATCTTTATTGTCTACTTTTCTTAAATTTACATATCCATCTGTATCAAAAAAACCTCCAATAAGTTCAGACAAAGCTTCTTTTGAGTATTGGCCAATCTTATTTGGAAAAGTTTTATTTAATTTGGTTTGACCATAAATTCCTTCTTCTCTTAGATATTTATTAAATCCTTTAATTGCAATTTCTTGAAATGTTTTTCCTAATTTTGTAATGTACTCTCTTTGAATGTTATATTCAAAATTATTTTTTATAAAATCTAGAATTTCAGGCTCACAATTAGATAGTCTAGTAGATTGATTGTTTCCATAAGAACCATCTCCTATTACCCAACCTATAACTCTTGGGTATTTAGGATTATATGTTCCAAATAATGGAATTTCCTCAACTATTTTAATTCTATCTCCAATTTTTAAATTCCTAGCTTCTATAAATTTACCTTTAACAAAAATAGGATGATCTATACTACATCTTAATTTTTTATTGAAAGAAGTAATTATTTCCAGACATTCTTTTTTCTGTAAAGGTTGTATATAAGAAATAGTTTCTTTAGAATATTTTTTTAACTTTGTATTATATCCTATAATTCCATCTTCTTTTTTAAGATCTTCAATATTTTTTATATCTCCAGAGCTAGTAAATACTTTAGAACCAGCACAAATACAGCCTCCTGTTCCTAAGGCAATTGCTTGTCCAAAAGAATATCCACCTTCTTCTACATTAGGTCTACTAGTATTCCATGCATCTATAAAGCCAGGAAACATACCAAACTCCTCCCATATCATTAAATGAGATCTTTTACCTCTAGCTTTATCTGTATCATTATTTAATGATAATCCTATAATTTCATTTCTAGTTCCTAAGGCCACATCTTTATTTCTAGAGTCTTTATATCCCATAATCCAATGCATTTCTTGATTAGAAGATTTTAATCTATTAGATGGATATTGTGTGTTCAGAGCCAAGAAATCTGTCATAGCTAATATCTTATTTAAAGTACCATCTTTTCTTAGATACTCTGTATTACTAGCTACAATAACAGATTTTACTTTTTCACAAACTTCTTTATTTTCTCCCAAGATAAAATTTCTAGTAGCCATAGATGCTACTTTAAATGAATTATGAGTAACAATAAAATCATTCATTAAAAATAAATGAGAATCATTATCAACTATTACACATTTAGCATCCTCATTATGAAAATATTCTATAGAAGTAATTGCTACATAATTTTCTTGATTTTTTAAATAATTAGAATTTCTTTGTTTTATTTTTTCTATTTTTCTAGGAAGTTTGAAGATAGTTTTAGTAGTTATAAATCTAACTCTAAAATACTCTTTTATCTCATCTTTATATTTTACAAATTTAGAAGTGAGTGTTCCTCTTATTCCTAAAGATCTTCCTAACCAAAGTACATCTTCTGCTAATTGTTTGGATTTAGAAATGTATTCTATACCACTACTAAAAGCAGAACCATCAGTGTCCATTAATCCTTTTAAAACTTCTAATCTAACCTCTTTAGAATTATATTTATATATATCTGGAATAAATTTATTATCAGATTTTGTTTTATATAAACCTAATTCAATTAATTTATTTTTAATATCTGTACTTTCTATAAAACAATTATTATCTTTATATTCTCTAATTTTAGTGTTTAATAAACTCTCATAAATTTTCTGGTCTTTAACTGTAGAAGAAAATAATACTCCTTTACTATTAGCATATCCTAAACATCCATCTCCTAAAATTAAACCTAGTAAATAAGGATCTATAGAAACTTTTTTATAAGGAATTTCTATTGCTTTGTTAATGGGCAAAAAAGCTCTACATTCAATAGGTTTATGACATTTTCCTTTAATAATTCTTTTTCTAAAACCATTTTCTATAATCCATTGTGTGTCTACTGTTAGTAATTTATTTCCATATTTTATAGTCCAAAGATGTTCTAATCCAGCATATGCTATCCTTCCATCTTTTAAAGTTAATTTATATATTGGTTTTGATTTATGATTAAATTCCTCTAAGACTTTTGTTGGCTTACCATTATCTCCATATAAATAATCTCCTGGATGTATATCTTTCCATATTTTATATCCATTTGGAGTATATACAATAGTAGAGTTAGGAAGCATTTTTCCTTTTCCTCTAGCTGCTATTAGAGCTGAATGTTGACCTCCTTTATATTCATTATACATTCCTCCATATCTAGCTTGATTTATATAATGAAAGAATATATAATCTCCATCATAGATATCAGGAAAATCAACAACTCTATTTACAGCATTAGTATCTTTAATATTAGCTGTTGCTCTTTCTATTGGAGAATAGTTTAAATAAAAATAATGATAACCAGTAATCCATTCACCATCTGATGGTCTTTTACATCCATACCAACATTTAAGAACTTCTTTTCTTAACCATTTCATATATGGACTATTTGGATTACCATTAGGTCTTAAATTAGTATACTTACCATGTTTTTTAAAAGCTAATGCAGGTTTTCTAAAATAATCCATATTTTCTAATATGTGAGGTTTAACTACATTAACTATAATTTTACCTTCTGAATCTCTTTCTAGATCTTTAGCATAAGGTCTATCTGGAGATATCATCCATCTTATAAATGGATAATTATTTAAATAGTCTAATAATTCTGTTCTTTCTTCTTTAGCTAATGTTTCTAGAAACTCAGGAGTTAATTCTGTATTTACAGCATTAGTTACCATCTTGTATTCCTTTTAAAGTTTCTATATCATTAAATGCTTTAAATCCACTATCTAAAATAGTTCTATCTTTAGAAGTAATAGAGTCTTCTTCAATTTCAGCTAGTACTTCTCTTTCTAGCTCTTTAAACTCTTTTAATAAGGGTCCTACTTGTTTAATAGAACTTGTGGATTTATTAATTTCATTAGCATCCATATTTTTATAATCAGCTTCTCTTAAATTCTGAGTAATCTTTCTAATAGCGACTCTCACATCATCTAATGCTGTAGAAAAGATAGTTACACTTAATTTAAGATAAGTGTTCATAGCTTTAGTTACAAGTTCATCTGGCTTCCATTTTTTAGGTAAATTTAAATCTGTCTTAATAGCTTCCATTCTTTCTGTAGGATCATCTATATAAAGATAATCAGATCTACTATCACAAAAGAAAAAAATAAATGATAATTCATTTATAGCATGTTCTTTTGTTTTAGATTTATCTCTCTTAACTAGCTCCTTAAAGTCTACTATAGTTAATGCTTCTGGAGCTATTTCTACTTTCCAATTTTCTAATTTAAACAATTTCATAATAAACAAAAAAAGAGGAAGCTTTAAGCCTCCTCTGTTATTACTTTATATCTAACATCTGAATCATATAGAAAAAGAATCTCTTGATCTTCTGATTTTTCAATAGGTAGATCTAAAAAATATTCCCAACCATATTCCTCTTTGGAAGGATCAGGTTGAAAAGCTTTCTTCTTTTGTTCTCTCCTAATATAATTTTTAGGATTAATTTCAACCACATCTCCCACTTTTAATTCTCTACTAGCTGTACCCCCTACAGCTAAAATAGTTTGTCTAAGTTTAATAACTCCTTCTTGTTTATCTAAAAGAATCAATCCAGATTCTGTTTTATCAATGTCTTCTTTAGTATATCTATTTGCTGTGGTTATAATAGCATTATGAATAGGTACAATCTTCTCCATTTGTTCTTTCTTTATATAATTCTGTGAATTTTTTTACTCTCTCTACATTTACCCTTATTTTACCTAAATGAGGCAATATAAAAGAATGTTTTTGATCTTCTATATTATTATAGTCTAAATCTTTTATAGTGCTCTTAATAAACTTAAAAACACTTAAATAGATGTTTTCTGCTTGAGCTTGTGTAATATTAAATTTCTTAGAAGCTTCTCTATATATATTATTCATGTTTAAATTCTAGCTTTAGTGTCAAATCTTCATATTTATAAAAATCATCAAATAAAACTATACTAGGATTTAATTCCCCATCAATTATAGCTTGTTTCTTTCTAAGACAAGATAAAAGAGTAGCTAGAGATCTTTGTGTAATCCCTAGCTGCTCACATATTATTGGTTTATTGAGTTTAACAATTTTAAATAAGTTTCTTGTTTTTTCTATTCTACACAATTTCTCTAAAACAATTAAAACTCTTTCTTCACCCTCTGTTAATTTACTAATAGGTCTGATAACTTTTAGATAGTTTCTAAGAAAATTTTCTTCATTACTCTTGATTGTTATTTTCCTTATCATGTAATCCAAAAGCTTTTTTTACTTCATTCCTTAATATGCTTTCAAACTGTTCATCCCAATTACCAATCTTTAAAACCTCTAAGATAATCTCTAGTCTAGAGATATTATGAAGCTGTTGCTTTAGAAATTTATTCTCTTCATATAGTTTAGTGATATGAGCAACAGGATTTTCATCTTCCATCAATGGCACTGGACCTTCATCTTTACATGTATTGGCCTCACATGTATCTTTAGGTTCTAATTTTTTATTTTCTTCTTTATCTACTACTTGCATTTTAATCTTCTTCTCCATGTTATTTTATTTTATGTTTAAATTTAATTTATATGCCCATTTAGCTGGCCTCTCTACTTTAATACCTTTATCTTCTGCTAATTTAACCCATTTATTAAATGGAATAGTTTTAATATTAAAAGAACCACATTTACAACATATACTTCCTTCATTTTTAATTCCATTCCTTATATATGAATTTTTTTTAATATGTAAGCTTAAACACTTGGTACAATAGAAAACAGGCTCAGTCTCTTCACACCAATTATTTGTTTCCATAATTAAGATACTCTATTAAATAATCTTTCCATATAACTAACTCTAGTTCCTTTAAATATCTTCTGGTATTCTTTAGCAGCTGCTTTTCTAATAGCTCTTTCTAAAGCTGTATTATTATGTTTGTTTAAAACAAACTCAATATAAATTGTTTGTATCATATCTTTCTCTTTTTAATTTAACAATGATACAAAGATATATTAATTTCTTTTAAATTCCAAATAAAAATGAAATTATTTTCTAGAAAAACTAAATTTCAAATTTCCACCAATTGTTTTGTCTACTATATCTATATTATCTTCACAATAAATTTTTAGTAAAGCATTTGAGATAGTTTGACCTGCTCTTAAAGTAAATTCTGTATCTAAATTTATATTAAGATCTTTTACTAATTTTGGTACCACAGAATTATTAAATAATTTTATAGATTCATTTCCTTCAGAATAAGATAATGAAAGTGAAGCATAATAATAAGTTAAAGACATATATTCATCTGGAGTAGGATTATCATAATGAAAGTATGGTAGTGTTCCTTCTATATGAACATTTATAATAATATCTTCATCAGTTTTATTTTCTAATGAACAAGTAGTGTCTCCACTTAACATGTTTCCAATACCTGCTCCCATTAGAACATTTACATTGATGCTATCATTTAATTGTTCAGTATTTATATCTACTAATGTATCTGTAGGATTACATACTAGCATAGATCCTATGTAACAACTTTGAAAAGATAAATAAGATTCTAAAATATTAAAAGAAAAATCTAATTCTTTACTAGGAATATCTGGAGATATATTATCTTCTAATACTTCCATACATTTTTCTCTAAAAGCTTGTGTGCCATATCTTATCTTATAATCATAAGTGACTTTTCCACTTTTAATAGCAGGATCTATATATCTTTTTCTAAATTCTGCTGTTCCTATTTTATAAATAATATCTGATTTCATTTTAATTTAATTCTCCATTATCTGTTATTACTATTTCTTCTTTACTGTAACATATCTTTTTATAGGTTAAATAACTATTATTATCTACTTCATAATAATAATTATCTATTAAAATAGCTAGGTATTTCTTACCTTTAAATGTGATTTGTTTTACTTCTTTTGCTTTCATATTTAAAATTTCTTACAAAGATAATATAATATTTTTGATTTTGCAAATTTAGATTGAAATTTGGAAGTTGGGAAATTAAAAAATTGAGATGGGTGTATGAGAGAGTACTACAATAACAAACATCCCCATAGATTTATTGGAGATTGATGGTATCCCCCCATCAAAATAGAAGAAGAAAATTTGCTAGGGAAATATGTTTAATAATTTAAAATCAAAAGATTATGGAAAAAGAAAACATGTTCCAACAGCAAAAGATTCAAGAATTGGAATCAGAAATTGAGAGATTGAATAGAGTGATAGACATCAAGAATGGTGAAATTGAAATGTTACAAAGCACAGTAAAACTATCATTAATGGTGCTTAGAGGATATGAATTAGAGCACTAATAATAGATTAAGGTATTTCTTATGGAGACAATGGGGATTAAGTCTTCATAAGATTTATCTTGAAATAAAAAACATAATCTTATTCTAATCATTGGACATTAAATATAATACTATGAAGAAATGTATCATACTTATTCTAATTGAATCACTAGCTTATATGATAGCTATAGAGTATATAAACAATAATGTTATCATTCATTGGCTATTATTTATCATGTGGATTTTACTTATGTTATTAACAATTAATATTTGCTATCATTATGGAAGAATTAGAAATAATTGAACAAGAAGAAGATCAATACTTTGATGAAGTAGGATGTAGTTTTGCTTTATCTGATACTACTGAAGATTGTTGGGTATATTAAATTAAATATTGCACCAAACTTGTTTTGGTGCAAAAAATTTTAACACTATTTTTAACAAACACTTAAATATTCTAATATAATTCTAATACTATTCTAAAATAGAGCTCTTAGTTTACTATATATAAATAAAAGTAAGAGATCAAATATGTTACAGATAGTTTATATATAATATAGAATCTAAGTGCAACAAAAATAATATATGTAGAATATTCTATATGTAACAACACTTATATGTAGTGTAAAAACATATTAAGAAAATCTTATATGTCTTGTATCTTATATGTAACAGTAAACCATATAAAACAATATTTTATATGTAATGATAAACCATATAAAGAATATTTTATATAAAGCTAGGGAATAGTATATTAGAAGTATAATATATAATATATATAATATATAATATAATAATAAAAAACAGACATCATCATTCAAACATTGGTGACTTAATTATATTTATTAACTTTAAATCTTATTTATCATGAAACTAAACAGAGCTTATACAGAGTCATTAAATGATAGCATAGAAAGAATAAAGCTATTATTTTCTGATGAAGAGAAATTTTCTAGATTTAACTTCACATCCAAACAATTTACTGCAGCTATTAAAGTTAAAGTAATTGGTTATTATAAATTAAACAAGGCTTAATTCTGTTTAGTTATATAATTTTGGTCCTAGTTTGGTCCCAGATAATTTATTTTATTGTTTATGTAATAATATTATAAAAACATCTGGGACTAACCTTTAAATTTATTTTTAATATATGTTTTTACAAACACATGTGAAAGTTATTTTATATGATACAGAAATTACATATAAAGGTTGTTTTATATAGCTTGTAAAGACATATAAAAAATTAGACATATATGGATAGAACTAATCAAATTATTAAATTGCATCATATAACTAATGAATTAATGGTTATGATGCAGAGATTGAATGAAATACATACTAGTATTAAAAATATTAATATATTGAAAGATCAAGATAAATTAAATATAATTAATAATATTAGTCTTGGATGTAATAATATTGCTGAGGCTTATAGTAAAATTAAATTTAAATGATATTTGACTTTTAAGATTATTGATAATTTTTGGCTCCTTCAACATAAATGTTTCAGGAGCTTATTTTATATTAAAAGGTACAGGTCTAATTTTATTATTATATATAGAATTAGACAGGTACCAATTATAATATTATATTTAAATAAAATACAGACATCTTCTACCAATATTTGGTGATCATGATTCAGATCATTAGTATATTAGTTTATGATTAAAGAAAATTCTCAAATCTCCCTGACTATGGAATTAGAAGGGAGTGTTCTTCTAAGGAAGGATATTAAAACTAAAACTGTTTCTCTACTTAAATCTTTTAGAGATAAAAAAACTGGTGAGATTAAACCTGTTCTTGATAAACATGGTAAAAAACAATATATTACTAGTGAAGTAATATATGAAGAACCTGTTTATGGTAAAGCTATTAAACATACTGTTTTACCATACACTTTTATTGTTAATGCTTTAGAATCTCCTTTACAGGGATTTAAAGTTAAACATTGGAGTAATTTACCTGAGAAAGAGAGAGTTAGATTACATATTGAGCATCTTTGTCTCTCTCAATCCTCCAAACTCCTCACCTATTCAATCTTAGAATAAAGATAGCTAAAACCTTATTCTCTGTTTTTGTCATTTTTATATTGGTTTATTCAAGAAATCCTAAAAGGATGTATTGAGTCTCACTCAATTCTCAAAAAACTTTGTGGTACAAGTTCTTAATTTTAAGTTTAAAATACCACATTTTACCTTAAAACTTATTATCTCTTATATATTATTAACCTATTTAAATTTAAAAATTATGTCAAAGAAGAAAGCTGGGGTTATCATAGTACCCTTTGATGAAGAAAATGGTTTAGATTTTGGTGAAAGTAACAATCCTAATTTTATAAGAATTAGAATTGAAAGTAAAGCTATCATCAGTAGAGGAGCAGCTTTATTTAAGCAAAACAGGATCATTAGAATGACCATTGACAAAGAGATCATGGAAATGTATGATCTCAAAGTTGGTACAAATCTTGCAACAGTATGGCCTAATTGTAGAATCTCAGTGAGAGAGCAAGTAGGTGAACCATTTTGGAAAACTGAAGATAAAGTTCAGCAACCTAAAATGACACCTGCAAATGAAGAGAAGGGAACACCTGCAAAGATTCATTTACATCAAGGATTACCTATTTACAGAAACTTATATTTCTGTATGAATGAGAATGATCCTAACTATGAAGATCTCTTAGTTGAGACCACAGAAATGGTAGATGAAGATGACTTTGTAACACAAGAAATACATGAAGAAGATATTGAGCAAGACAATGCTTAATCTTAACCAAGGAATAGTCTGAAATATGGCTATTCCATTTTTTCTTGTTTTTCCTAAACATCTAGGGAATAATATTTCAATTTATCTTCAACATCTACATAACTTTTAAATTCTAATCTATATGATAACCTCAATAAAAAATAAAACTTTTAAAGCAAAATTTCCATATTTTATACAAAAACAGTATTTAGTTAATGATTATGATCATGGAAAAGGTAGAATTATACTATGTCTTTCTGAACAGAAATCTGTTTTAATTCAAAATGGAAAAGATGATAACTTTAAAATTGGAGAAGAAATATCCTTTAATCCAAATCTTTATTCAATCATAGACGAAATAACATTCACAACAGAATATGACTACAAATAGAGAAGACAATAGAAGTTTAGAAGAAAAATTCATATATGGCATAATATGTTTTATTATTCTATTAATTTTCAGTTTCATACTAGATCCTATGCCATACATCAATTTATTCAGATAATATAACAACAAAACAAAAACTTATTTTAAAATCTATATTATCTAAATGTAAATTACAGATAAACCTAATCCTAAAAAAGCTTTTTCAGTAGCTAAGATTAAAGATAAATAGTATTTAATATTAAATAATATGGAAAAAGAACCTTATAATTATCACTAACTTATGAATAAAACAGTATATGAAATATTAGAAGAAACTAATCCATCTTATATGGATGTATATTATAGTCCTTGTTTTAATCATTGTAAAGTTAAATTAACTGAAGATAAAAAAATTTATATTTATAAAGAAAAAAGTGAGAACTCAGGACTATATTTAGATGAAAATGGAAAATTAGATAAAGTAGGAAAATGTTTAATATTTCCATCCAAGGAAGAAGATTATTGGGATAGATTTTATAAATCATATCTTAGAAGTAAATATAAGTTAAATCATCCAATGATGTTTTCTATGGATGGATATGAATGGACTTATGGTAATTATGATCTTTATAAAACTTGTAAAATTCCTTATAAAGATAAAAAAGTTACACCATCATACATGGTTCCTTTAGAACAATTTGATTTTACAACAGGTCATCTTATTAAAAACATAGAAAAATCTATTATATGACTATTTTAGAAACAATTAAAAAATCTATATTAAAATGATTTATGCAGCAATAATAGTTATAATATTAAGTATACTAGGTTTGGTATTTATCTATATACTAGGAACTAAAGAAGAACTTTCTACTGTGGAAATTATGTTTCCTACTAGTATATTTATAATACTAATTTTTGGATGGTTAATAGCCTTAACTACTTCCAAAGAAAAATCTCATTTAGAATATCTAAGAGGTAATCTAGAAGTAAAATATGAATATACCTATAGAGATTCTGTATTAGTAAAAACAGATACTATTATTCAATTTAAAAATCCTTAAAACAATGTCAAAGATATCAAATCTAATACTTCCTCTAATGTGTATGACATTAGAAAACAATCATTTTTATCATTCTAATCCAAAATTTAATGATACAAATGTTGATTATTCTGCTAATCTAATAGGAAAAATACAAGCTGGTAAACCTAGTCCTCATAAAGGAAAGAAAAAGTTAAGTAGAAAACAAAGAAAAAATAATTTATGAAACCTTTCAATCTAGAAGAAGCCAAAGCAGGTAAACCTGTATGTAATAGAGATGGAAATGATGTGAGAATTATTTGCTTTGATAAAAGAAGTTACAGAAATTACCCAATTGTTGCTCTACATACAGAAGGAGATATAGAAGAAATGCTTCTTCATAATATTAATGGAAAATCCCAGTGCTTTTCTAGATTTGATTTATTTATGAAATCAGAAAAGAAAGAAGGATGGGTAAATATTTATAAAGATAGTAATGGAACATACAAAAACAGTATTCTTATACATTCATCTAAAGAAGATGCAATTAAAGAGAGATATCTTATAGATAACTACATTGACACTGTTAAAATAGAATGAGAGGAATAACATGTTAAAAATAAATGGTATTAAAGAAAAACCTAAATCTTTAAATGATATTTGTCCCTTTGTATTATTAACATCTGAATCAACAGATACTAATTTTGCAAAAGGAGATATTCTCATGATCACATCTGCAACTGGCAACACAGTAACAGTTATTAATTTCACACAACAAATTCATGTTGAACTTACTGAGAAAGAAAGTTTACAAGTATATGCAACACCTTATGAAGGAGTATTAACTTTAGAAAATAGTTATGATTAACTATTAAGATTTACTGAAATATTAGAAAAAAGATATAAAAATTTAAAATTATGGATAACTATCCTTATATGGATTATACCACTAACAGTCCTGATTATATTGAGCCTCATATGAGGCCAGATATTGGACCTGATCCAGGTAAACCATCTACTGGAGGTATAATAGGTATTATTTTTCTATTATTACTTCTTTTAATATATGTCATAGGTATTTGATAATTTACACACATAGAGAACTAAAGAAAAAGAAATTTTAAATTATTTATTATGAAAAAAGAAGCTTATTTAAAAATGATGGATTTTAGTAATCCAAAACCAGGTTTTAATTATTGTTTAGGATGGAAAGAGACTCCTATTATTGAAGATAAGAAAGGAGATTATGGTTTTGTTGAAGTTTCTACAGAAGAAATAAAAAGAAGACTTAAAAATAAATAATATGTTAGTATTATTTAATAGGAATAAACTATTAAAATTAGATTATAGGGAGGAAAAGATGGGACCTAATGAGTGGATATATTTTCCTCCCTATTCATTTGCAATTTGGAAAGGAAATATTCTTAAAAAAGAGGATACAGATTACTTTTACATGAGAATATTTTCAGTATCCTGTAAGAGGTATCTGACATACTCAAAAGCTTTAATATCTTTTTCTAGGAAATATTTAGGTTTTGGTGAATCTTCATCTGTTGATATTCTTAATATCTTTCCAAAGATTCCTAAAGATGAAATTCTTTATATAAAAGAATATGAAGTCTTAAAACCTAGTTTGGATAGTTATTTTCAAGACAAAGAAAAAAGAAATATTGTTTTTAGAGTCAAGAATAAAAGTTATGATTGCAATGCTATAGATGTTTTTAATCTAGCTCAATATAAACAAATTCATTTTGATAAAAATCTTTCAGAAAAACTTAGAAGAGATTTCTTTTCATCCTATGAAAACATAACTAGTTATGTACATAGTAGAATAGAAGAAATTCTTGAAGAAAAAGAAGTAGATCCTTTAATCATTATAATCTCATAAAATGTTTGCATTATATGTTTTAAATATAAAAGAGTTTTTAAGACCCAAAAGAATATCTGGTACTAGTTTTAAAACTAGATTTGAAGATATTTTTGCAAAATCAGCCATTTCATTTTCTTCTAAAAAAGAAAAATTCTCTTATTTAATCTTTAAAAATGATATTTATTCTGCATCCTATTGTTATTCAATATCTAAGAATCATTTACTTTTAGTAGTACCTGTTAATTCTGCAACTATACCTTTAAGAAATATTCTTCCATATAAACCAGAAAATAATATCTTAATTGAGAATAAAATTAATGAAATTAAACTAGAAGATTCTAAATCTTGGTTTCTCTTTAAAAAAGAATTAGAACTTTCAGATATAAAAAATTATTTTCTTGAAACTTTTGATGGCTATTATTTATGTACAAACAAATCTAAAATTATGAAAAAATATTCTGATAGAATTCAAACTATTAATTTAAAAGCTATTTTAGAAGAACTAGATACTAATATAATTAGATTATTATGAAAAGTTTTGAATTTTATTTAGTGAACAAAAAACATTTAAAAGATCTAGTTTTTCACAGACAATTTCTATCATCAATTACAAAAGAACCTTTTATAACATATAAAAAATTAAAGTTAAAAGTATCTCCTCCAAAGCTATTTGCAGAAAATAACAATCAACAATATATAGGAAGTATTTGTGCTTGTATAGCAAAAATCTTGGATTTTTATATTGTCTCAAAAAGAAAAGGTTTCTATGAAAGATTTTATTATTATAAAAATCTTAATTCTCAAAAGCCAATAAAGAGACTTATATTACATGTAAATACAAAATATATTAAGATTTTAGATAGTAAAATTGATCTTGAAGCTTTCAATAAATTATCATTAGAACCTTTAACTTTAGAATCTTTAAAAAAAGGAGAACATTTAATATCTATGACTCTACCAGATTCTTATAAAGAAAGAATAATACAAAATTATTCTTTATATAAGAAAAGTAAAGGTCATGATTATATGTATGAAGGAATATTTAATTCTAAATTTGTAAAATCTTTAAAAAGTGTCACTTCTATTAACTTTAGTGAATTATTTGAAGAAAATAATATCTCTACAGAGGAGCCTATTATTTATGTAAAAATATGTTTGGATTAAAAGATTTATTAGAAGATAAGCATTATATAGTAGAAAGAAAAACTACTAGAGAACAATTAGAAATTATTGTTTTAAAAAAAACTACTACACTATTTTCAAAATCTATTACTGCTCAAATTTATTGGATAGAAGATAACTCTAAATGTTGGGTTAATAGTAGTAATTTTGATAGAATGTATGATATACTATTTGAAATTAAAGAAAGTTAATATGAAAAAGAAAGTTAAAGTATTTTGTCTAACAGACAAATATAAAAATTTTAGAATAGGTCAAGATGTGACTGAAGGTTTCAGATACATTCAAGATATAAAACCTATAAAAATAGGTACTGGAAAGAAAACTTATACTTCTATTACAGTACAAATAGATAAAGAACATCTCTACAATACAAAAGAAAAAGAATTAAGACATTTTCACTATATTAGTATCCAAGATCCTAAAACTAAGAATGTACAACTTTTTTCTCTGAAGAATTTCAAAATTGCTTTTGTATGACTGTAGAAGAATTCTTAAATAAAGACTTTCCTAGTGTAGATAGAGAAAGTATTTTATTTCTTCTTAAAGGAAATGTCTGTGATGCTGGAATAGGACCTTATTTAGTTGTTGAAAAAACTTGTAACAACTATCTGTTATTGCCAGGAATAGATAGAAGTTTTGATAAAGAAGATGCACTAAAATTTTTAGACTGTGAATATGGTTTTGTTCCTAAAACTGTTTATTTACTAAATTCTATTATAAAAGAATTTGAAGATGAATTATTATGACTTATGAAGAATTTAAAAAATTAGATTTTGATAATCTAAAAGAGCAAACTTTCACTTGTATATGTGAAAGACCTAATAAGACAAAATTTATAGCTCCTATAAATTGGGATGGTAGTAGCTTTTCTATAATAGGAAGTGACTGTTGCTATTATCATGAAAATGAAATTATTGAATTTTTAGAAGAAGATTTTGATTGGGATACAAGAGAAACCATAAAAATAAAAGTTTTAAAAGTGATTCCTGAACAAGCTATAATAGAAGAATATTTAGAAAACTAATGTTTAATGCCACATAATCTTATTTTAGTTACCTTATTGAGTGGAGATATGAAGGGTAGAAATGGTAACAAGGCAACAAGCATGGAAATATGGTAAAGAATGGGAAAATGTTATGATGAAAATTCATCAAGACTATTTTAAAGGAGAAATTAAAAAAGCATCAAGAAAAGAAGATATGTTTAATCATATAGATTTTTGGTGGAGAAAAGATTCTGATAGTCCTTGGATTAGTTATGACATCAAAGCATTAAAAAGAGCTAGAAGATCGACAGGTCCTTTAGATGGAACTATACATTGGATTGAAGTTTTAAATGTAAGAGGTAATCCTGGATGGATATATGGTAAAGAAGACTTTGTAATATTTGCAACAGAAGAAACAGCTATATATGTGCAAACAAATAAATTACCTCCTTATATAGAAGCTAAAATTAAAGGTAAAGAACTAGTATATGATACTCCTTATGACTTCTATATTCCTTATAGAAGAAATGGATCTAGAGATATAATAGTTAAAGTTCCTACAAGTGATCTCAGAAAACTAGCAGATTTTGAAATTAAATTAAAAATTTAACTTATTGTGAAGGAGAATCAAGTGATGGAGATAACTTTTAAAAATAAAAATAAACTTATAACCTTATCTTATGATGTAACAGGTTCTAATCTAATTTTGCCTGATGGTAAAGTGTCAGGTATAGATTTATATAAACTACTTTGGAATGATCCTTGTAGAAGAAAAGAAACTTTATCAAATTCTTTTTTAAATTGGCTTACAGATAAAGATTTTTTAGGTAATAGATGGAGAAATTTTTATTCAGGATTTCCTGATATAAAATTAGGACAAGAATTGAATTTAATAAAAGAATTTTTGCAAAAAGCAAAAGAAAATAATATTGAAGTCTTTATCTCTAATAAATCTAAAGCTGTATTAGATCTTGCTGATTTTCTATCTAATATAGATAATAAAACTTATATTCTTTATGATAAAGAAAACCCTAAAATTAATCTTCCAATAAGAGCTTTCAAAAAAAAGACATTTTTAGGAAAAAATATAACAGAGATAGAATGTGCTGGTGAAACATGGATAAATAATTGTCTCAAACTAGCAATTGTAGTTGTAGAATATAGACTACATTCTGGTAACTGGGATATAATTCCTATCAATGAAGAAATTGTTGAACTTTATTCTGAAATAAAACATGAAAGTTGAAGATATTTTAGGAAAAAGATGTTTTTTATATGTCAAGGATATAACTGATATATATAATATGCAGCAAGAAAGAGAAAAAACTGTATTAACTAAAGTGTTTGGACATCTATATCTTAATGGAAATAAATTTATATTCTATTTTAATTGGATAAAAGAGTTGGATAATAAAGAAATGCTTTATTCATATAGAAAAGGTCTAAAAAATCTTCCTCATAGCTATGATTCTTTTACAGAACTTCCTGGATGGAAAGTTTGTACTAGTTTAGCTTTTCTTGAAAATGAAAAAGTATTTTCTATTACAGCAGAAGAACTTAAAGAAATTTTAAATTTATCTAAAGATACATTAGTACAAGTTATTGGAGATTCTTGTTTAGGAATTATGGGTTATGCAAATGGAGAAAACTATCCACATTTGTTTAAGCCTATATCCAAAAGAATAATAAATATTTAAATTATGCATCCTATAAAAAAAATTTATTTACAAGAGTTTATTATAGAAGTAATAGTTAATATTATTTTTTCTATTATTCTGGGGTCTTTATTATTTTCAGCAATATATTTTCAAGGAAAGATTGTAGAAGGATATGAAATTATAGCTTTTATAGTTGCAGTATTAATATTCTTAATTTCAACTCTTCCTAGTGTTATTTTAGATTTTATAAAAGATTGGAAAGAACTAAAGAAAAGATATAACAACTAAAATAAATATCATGGCTAGAAAAAAGAATGATTATTTTGAAAATTATCAATCTAAGGAAAAGATTAACAATTACAAAGTAAAAAAGTTTAGAAGGTCTTATAATACAAAGAAAAAATGATAGAATCTTTATTAAAGAAATTGTCTGATTACATAGAAGAAGTTGGACAAGATAAAGCTTATATAACTTACACAGAAGGTGGTTTAACTGTCTCTCATGGTATTTTGTACATGGAAGATGGTAGAATTTATGTTATTTCTAATGATCATAGATTTAATGGATCTACTCCTAATTTTATTGAATGGGCTAAATATGGAAATTATAGTTGGTGTATTGCTAAAAGAGAAGATTATTTAAGGAGAGTACTTATTGAAAAAGAACAGAAAATAATTTCTAAAGAAGAAATATGTGAATTATTAGGACTTAGTCCAAGAAATATTTTAATTATTAAAAGTAAGTTTAACACTGTAATTATTTAATATGAAAAGGCCTTTAGGATTTAATAATGGAGATTTTAGATTCTTTAAAACTCCTCAATCTAATATTTATTCTACTAACTGGGATGAAGTTAGACATTTTGATTCTGTAGAAGAAGCTCTGGATTACTGGGAACATTCTAGTTATTTAGAGATGTATCAAGTAACAGAAGTAGGAAATCAAATACATATTATTCCTTATGAATATTAAAATTGAAAGAAATCATTCTTATTACATAATTTTTAATATAGATAAGGAAATAGAAATTCAAGAATATTTGTTTTCACTTGATTATGGTATTGGTTGGGGAAGTTATCTTGGTAAAGAAATCAATACATATCATTCAAATTTAAGAAAACAATGTAGATGTGAATCTTCTAAATATGTTGGAGTATTTGTAATAAGAAACAGAGAATTATATTGGAGAGGAAAATTATTTACATTAAAAGAGGCAATAGAAGATTCTAAGAAAGGAGTTTATCATAACTGTACTATTATAAACTGTACTTTCCAAGAAGAAATAACTTTATTCACCATAAATACTTATATATGTGACAAAGAAAATAATATTTTTTATCTTAAAGAAGTTAAGATGTTGGAGAATTCTAAGAATGTTAGCTTATCATTGGATATTGGAGATAGAATATTTAGGAACTTTGAAGAAATTAACAAAGAATTCTACATATGCTGAAAAACTTCAACATAGAATGTTTATTTTAGATACACTTATTACATGTATAATGTATATCACTTATCAAGCTTCTTTAAAAAAAAGCATTACATATGAATTACAAGAAATTCATGATAAATTCTGGAAGTATGATAAAGATACATATGATTTCTCTAATATAGAAACTACTGTTTGGAGAATACCTTATCATTATGAGCTTTTGTTTGCTGGAGATTATTTTTCAATAAAAAGAATAAGAGATTTAATAAAACATAAAACTAAAATAACAATAAGGAATGCAAATACTGTTTATGATCTGAAAAGTTTTATACTAGCAATTCCTTTTTCTTGTCTTTCTATTTGTAAACCTAAATTTCATGTAGTTTCTACCATGGATAATAAGCTTTATATCTTTAAAAGATATACATTCTTATTCACTATCATAAAGAATATAGATAAAGTTTATGGATATAAGTTAGTATTTAATTTTTATTTAAAGAAAAATTATTATGAAGAATAAGATTCTAATCTTTTTTAGTGCCAATGTTTATCCTAAAGGTGGTATGAAAGATTTAATTGGAGAAGCAGATTCTTTAGAAGAAGCTGAAAGTATAATTATTAAGTTGTTATCTAAGAATGATGATCTAGATGGATTAGTTTGTTGG